>OCMB01000198.1_pt1 | contig 9654 bp, 6 predicted proteins | sample 1496101 | NCBI WGS metagenome assembly OCMB01 (sample SAMN01760949, study PRJEB22395) | human gut metagenome | reverse complement strand
GCCGGCTCTTTCGGTGCAGCAGGCAGTGCCGTTTCAGCGGGTGCAGGCTGCTTTTCTGCGGCGTTATCCGCATTCTCCGCACCCGCCCGCTCAAGAGCGACGCTGCTCTCGGATGTATCGCCTCCATCTTCTGTTTGCGGCAGCAGAGATTCGGCCACCGTGCGCTCCTCTTCGTTCTGCTCGGCCTGACTTGCTGCATAGGCAGAGACCTTGGTGTTGGACTCAGACGAATCCGAGACCGGTGCCGGCTGGACTGCGCAGCCTAACAGACACACGGCACTCAAAATAAGTGAAACTAAACGCATTCTTTTTCTCCTCATGGGCGTTCTCTCCTTTACGTAAATATCGCAGCACTGTTTAATGTGCTTTGAAGATATTTACGACTGGAGTCTCGCCTTTTTCAACATTATGTACTGTTGTTTGGGTTTTGCGGTGATTGCATTTGCCGCTCGGGCGCGAAACGCTGCTCTGCCTACCACATATAAAACACCCTCTTCCTGTATGCGAAAGACCGCCGAGTTACCACCCGGCGGTCTTTACAATTTTGACTGTACCAAGTATAGCACATGGTGATTTACGGTGAAATCGCAAAACAGTGCCAATCCATTGCCATACCCTGCCGATACCGTGTCAGATCAGACATGCTGCTTGATAATTCGGGTGATGATCCCCAGCGCAACGCCATGTTCCTCATCCAGATGGGTAACGGCAAAGCTGACATCATCCTTTCGTCCGGGTCTGCGCCGATCATAACAGGAATGTGCTATGGCATTGGCACCGTTGCTGAGGCGGATATACACAACGCCCTTATGGATATGGGTGACCTTCCCGGCATATTTGCCCTGAATACGGCATTTCTGGAGATTGTCATTCTTGCTGTTGCCGGATACGCTTTTGATGTCGGCTTTAATTCTGATGTGCTCCGGCTCTGTGCGGTCAATCTCCAGCACGCGTACCAGAGTCTTGTCGCCCACAGCATAGCGGTCATGAGCATCGCCGATCCAGTCCCACGAAAGGTCGCGAGCCAGAATGGATGTCTCCACGCCAAACACTTCGACCCGGACGACCTGCTCCGCCACGGCGATCACACGGGCTTCCACCACGCGCCCGTCATAGATACGATACTGTCCGTCACTGTCCTTACCGAAATAGTAGATCTGCTGCTTCTTCAGCATGGCGTCTTTTCGGCTGGCAACAACGGTTCGGCTTTTGGCGTCGATGCCCTTGACCACAAGATCCACCTCTGCGCCCAGCATCTTATTGAGGATCTTCTGGTGTCGAAGGATCATCTCATTATAGTCAGCACCGTACATATCTGCCGGGAAGTCCAGCACCATCTCCTTCAAGGGGATCACAATGCGGAATCCCTTGTAGTCCACAATGGCAATGGTTTTCCCCGCCTCCGTTCTTTCAATGCCGCTCAGCATACCGGAGAGCATGCGCCGGGTGCGGTAGGCATTGTGGATCTCGTGCCAGATAATGTCCTCCATCTGCGCCTGCGTTTCCGCTTCGCCCCGGGCATCCAAAGTCAAAATATCTCTCTGTTGGACAGCGGCAAGGGCAGGTTCAGCAGAGGCGGCGGCATCCTCAGTAGGCGGCGTAGCCTGCTTCTCCACCTCTACCGTCTTTTTTGCAGCGGTTCGTTTGCGGACAGTGCGCTTCGGCTTTTCAGAGGGCTGGGGATCCTCCGGCACAGTTACCACTTCCACAGGCTCAGCGAGAACACTCTCTGTAGGTGCAGTATCCTCCACAACAGGATCGGCTGCGGTTTCCGGCAAACACTCTTCTGTCACCGGCTGTTCTGCCGCTTCCTCGGGGACGACGGGAAGTGCCGGTGCTTCCGGCATCACGGCAAGTTCTTCTGTTTTCTTTCTTGGCATATTACTTTCCTCCTTAGCTCACATTTTGGTTGACATGATGGAATCCTTATCGGTTTTTACAAACTCACTGCGCCTGTTCGGCACCTTCTTTGACTTAATAGGCTGCTCTGTTTGTTTCGGTGCGGGCGAAAACACAGGGCTTTTACGCCATTCCGGGATATGGGCGGAGGCCTTGCAGTCCCGCAGCTTCTTTGCCTCGTAGTGATTGGTATAGTCGTACTTATCTACCTGCAGCACCTTGTTGCCGCGTGCGATAACCAGCGCGCGGTTTACCGGCAGGCGCAGCACCTCATCCATAGTCAGTAGCTTGCGCTTGCCCACGCCGCTGGTTTCGCGGAACTCCGACGTGTAGTTGCTGATACGCCATGTACCCAACTGCTTGGCCTTGCTGGAGACATGGACGCTGACCTCGCCGGTGCGGTCACTGAGGAATTTGGCAGTCAGCTCATCGGTGCAGCCCAGTGCAAGTTGATAGTCGCAGCAGCCCAATATCTCCTGCCATTGGTTGTAGGGATACCGATTCTGCAAGCCCGCCAGATTCTGAAACACGCAGCTCATGCTGACGCCCCGCGAGCGGATCACACTGATCTTCCGGCTCAAGTCTGGAATAACACCGCAGGCTGTCAGCTCCTCGCCCAGCACATGAACGGGAACAGGCAGCCTGCGGTCAGCACAGTTTTTATCCGCATAGCGGATCAGCTTGATAAACGCGAAGGACAGAAACAGGGACGTGAGGAAATCAAAGGTGCTGTCCTGATCGGATGTGATACAGAAATAGGCACAGGGCTGCTTGCCCGGCAGCTCCATGTCAATTTCATCATGGCTGGTGATCTGGCAGATGGGCCGATTCTGAAACACCTGCAAGCGGCTGCCCAGCCCGATGATAACGCCGCTGCGCACCGTATCTGAGGATTGGCTGAACAGCGCATAGGGCGCTCTGGCAGGATGGCTGGCAGGCAGCATGGAAAAAAGGTTGTCCAGTTCTTTCTCCGCGTTCAGCACCAACAGCTTGTAGACCTCTCCGATATTCCGGCTCCCCGATGGATAGCCCAGTGCCACATATAGCACCAACGCTTTCAGCAGGTTCATCTCGGCAGCGTTCCAGAAATGGTCGCCCTTTTCGCTGCCGGTATTCCTGATGATAATGTCGCAGAAGATTTGTGCCATCAGCTCATCACCCTCAATCTCCGCCAGGCAGTTCCATGAATCAGAGTTCTCCGGCTGGATCAGGTTGAACACCTTTACCACGTAGCCCTTGCTGCGCAGATATTCGCTGGTCTTTTCGTAAAGCTCCGATTTCGGGTCGGTGATGATCAGTGACTCCTTGTGGCCGTTGCGGGCCTCGGACGCGCTTTGCAAAATGCGATTGATGCAGTAGGCTCGCGTTTTCATAGAGCCGCTGGCGCCGAACACGGCGATATTGCCGTTAAGCCGGGAGTTCTCGGGAATACACACCACCTGATTGTCCAGCTTGCCCAGTATGACGCCGCTGTGTTTGCGGATATCGGACACCAGATCAAGGACGCCCTTCATCTCCGCTTTCTCCATGAAACCAGCCGTTCCGTAGGTGCCTTTGTTGGAGTAGGTCAGGTTGCGCTCCGCGTCATACTCCCCAACATCGGAATAGCCCATGCGCATCACCATGACGATCAGCAGGCCCAGCAGCAACAGGCAAAGCCCCACGCCGATGATCCCGCTCTTACTGAACAGCGCTTCGCAGCAAGCGGAGAAAGACAGCACCGGCGTGGCCGGGGAGCTTCCGTCGCCGGGCGTTCCGCCCGCATCCTTCCACTGTTGATAGTTCCGGACGAATTGCGATAGATAGCCGCCGCCAAACAGCAGCCCTGATAGAAATAGCGGGAGGGCGAATAGCAGAGTTCGCAGTTTCTTTTTTTCTACGGGAAAAACCTCCTCTCGAACACAGCAAAGTCAATGGCCTGCACAACAACCCTGTCGCCGCAGTAGCGGCGCAGCACTTCGGCCTGATGGTCGAAGCAGATCAGGATGCCATAGCGGTCTTGAAGTCGCAGTGCCGTATCGAACCGCCTGATCCGCGGCAGGTCACAGTCATAGGCAAACAGCACCGGCGCGCCATCCGGCGTCATGGCGTCATTCTCCACTGTTTCACTCAGCTGCCGGGGCTCCAGATCAAGGAGCAGCAGCTCGCGCAGGTCATTGTCCAACTCTTCATCACAGAGGAGGCGCAGCAGCACCTCTCCATGATGGTCGTTGGTCAAGAAGCAGAATCGCTCATAGCTGCCATCCAGAACGAAATAGTTTTTGCCACCCTGATCAGTCAGCAGCTCATAGGCCAGCTCCATGCTATCACCCAGCAGGAGACCCCGCACCGCATCCGGGTGGTACTGGTGCGGCATTCGTTCACGGCACAGCACCGTCTGCATGAGTGCCTTTGTCCGCATCTCAGCTTTATAGCTCCATTTCATCAGCGCGTTGCCCATGTTGTAAACCACGTGGATATGCTGCGGTGTCAGTAAAACGCCCACGGACCGGGCACCACGGATTTTAACAAAGGTTGTCCCCATCTCCTTGATCTCACGGGAGGTGTAGAAGGCAGGTACGCAGATGCTACCAGTCGCTGTTTCACCGGGACGGAATACGCCGGGTTTTTCATCGCGGAAGATACTAACATTGGCGTTACGCATGGTGATCAATGTCTGAGAGACACGGTGGAGTCGAAGCCTCTGCTCCGGCTCGCTCCTGATGTGGTTGGTGGCACAGGCTCCGGACAGGTAGAAAGAAAACCTCTCCGGGTTGTGCTCCAGCAGCAGCTTTTTCGCCGCAGCGGTGAGCCGGTATCCACGCAGTCCGTTCTTATAGTAGGACAGCAAAAGCCGCTGACGCTTCAGCGACTTGACCACGTTCTCTTTGTAGCTGGTGCCACCGGCGAGCCTGCTCAGTTGGCTGGCCGGCAGCTCACCGGACAGGGCGACCAGCGCCAATAGCTGATAGGCTTGTGATAGGCTACCGGGAGCTTTCTGTGGTAGGGTACTCATACTGACCACCTCCTTCTGGTGTGCAGTACCCAGACTGCCATGACCACGGTATTTTTCGCCCGCACCGGTCATGTAAAAATGCCCGGAAATACAGGCTTTGCCGTACCATCGTCATGTGTACTGTTTTTGACACGGTCGAAACACTATAAATCGGATATAGATCTGAGCCGATTCTCGCGGTCCGAAAGCCAGCCCTGAAAACGCTCCTTATCCATCACCGACACGCGGGTACAGTCACCGTCGCCGATCTCCGTCGTGTTATAGGCATCGCACAGCAGACCTGTATCATCCTCCATAACGAAAGTGGCAATCACATCCAAAAGCTGCTTGAGCTCCAGATTGTCATAGTCACGCACCCGGTTTGGGGACAGCTCGCGGCTGTAGATATGAGAAAAGCAGACAACACAGTGCCGGAACTTGGGCAGCGTGTGTGTCTGCGCATACTTACTAAGCGTGTAGTAGATGGGGTCTGTCAGATACTCGCAGCTATGCTTCTTGCTCTTCTTAGGCAGTAGGCAGGGGAGCGTGATTTCCAGTATGCCATCTTTCTCTATAACAGAGATGCCCTGCATGACGCCAGCCGATGTCAGATACTCGGCTTTTCGGATGGTGGTCGTCTCATAGATCAGGTGCCGCAGCCGGCAGGCAATGACCTCACCCCGCAGTGCGGCCTCTGTGGACAGCATTTCATAGTTATCTGAATGCCGCTGGATATTCGTGTTGTCCATAGCGTAGAGCGTGTTGGACAGGCGGGTGATCTCATTCAAAATGCTCTCTATCCGCTGCGAGAGGGTGGCTCTGTCCACAAGGTTCCTCCTTCCTGAAGTACTGTACGCAGCCTTGGTCATCCACCATGCAGTAGGCGGCGATATGAGGGATGTGCAGGTGCTGCATTTGGTCTTCTTCCTCAATGATAACGAGCCGTTGCCCGGAATCATCTTCCGCGGCCAGCGCGTGCTGCAGCAACGCTTCCTTACCCGGGCCTACATAGACGACCTCATACACCTCGCCATCGGCGAAGAATACCAGCTTCGCCGGCATATTGTCAGGGCTGTGATACTCCACCTTTTCGATAAAGTCCAGCAGCACCCATAGTGCCGCTGTCAGTTCTCTGTCCTCGCGGCAGTCAGGGACATCTCCGTAGCAATCCCGGTCAGTGTTATAAAATATCCGCTGCTGCTTGACCAGATAGCGCAGCAGGTTTTCAATCACGCCCTCCTTGCCCGGATACAGGCGTAGAAGCTGGTCACGGCGCATGCAGTGATAGACGGTTATGTTCCGCAGCAGCTCTGCGGCCTCCTGTCCATAGATCTGCTCTCTGTTTCTCATAGGCGGCATCACCTCCGTAATGCGTATTAACTCCGTATTATATGCGTATTGATTTTGTAATGCGTGTTATCTCCGTATAAACGCCGCATTAGGCTTCCGGTCGCTTCATGCGGCGCAGCAGGTCAAGCAGCTCGCGGCGGTCTGTGGTGATAAGGTCGCGTTCCAGTGGGCTGGCTTTGATCTCCACCGTGATATTATTGTTATTGCTGCTGATCAGGCCATTGCCCCGCTCAAAGTGGGTGATCTCCATGACCTCCGCTTCGGAGAGGTGCAATACCTGCTGAACGCGCTGGGCTTCTTCGTCCTCCAGATTCAAGATGACTTTCGTGCGGCAGTTGTTGATAATCCCCTTGCCGTACTTGCCGTTGTCCAGGGAGAAGAAGTCGTTCAGATCCTGCGTCGCGCAAATGCCGCTGCCGGAATAGGCGCGGATGGTCTTGAAGATCTCCAGCACCATCTCGGCCGCAAGGCGGTTGCCGACGCCGAAGGTGCCGGAGCCCCCGCCGATGAGCTGCCAGCATTCGTCGATGAAGATGGCCTTTTCCTCCGTGCGGTTGGCTTTGGCTTTATCCCACACGAAATCCAGAGCTACGAACATACCGATGGGCAGCAGATCGCCGCTGAGTTCCGATATGTCCAGCACCGTGAACTTATTGTCCAGATTCACATTGGTCTGCTGGTTGAAGGTGCTGGCCGAGCCGTGTACAAAGCGGTTGATGATGTTGGAAAGGCGTTTGGTATCGCTTTCCTCCCGCAGTACGTCGTAGAGGTCGCCCAGCACAGGCATCTGGCGGTAAACGTTGGGGTTATCCGGATCACTGAGAGAGGCGTTATCATGGGTGATACCTTTCCGTGCGTAGGTACGAATCAGGGCATCGTCCAAAAGCTGTTTTTCCTCATAGGACATATCGGGGATCAGCAGGGCAAAGAAGATATGAAGCCGCTGAATTTTTGCTGCCAGCTCAGAGCGTTCGATGCCGGGGCCATCCAGCATGGTTTCTACGGATTTGTCCACCTTGCGGATCTCCAGCACGTTGATGCAGCTTTTGGAGGCGGGGGAGATACTGATAAACTCGCCGCCCGTGTTGACGCAGGCACGGTGGAACTCATGACCCTTCAGGGGTGCCAGCATGAAAACCTGTATGCCCTTACGCCGCATACGGAGTGCCATCAGCAGGATCAGGAAGGTCTTTCCTGCGCCGCTGGTGCCGCATACGGCAATATTGGCGTTTTTATAGACCTTGGAGTCAAAGATGTCGATGATGACCGGAGAGTTGTTGTACTTGTTCAGGCCGAACAGGATGCCGTTTTCATCACTCAGCTCATAGGACGTGAAGGGGTAGCAGCTTGCCACGCCGGTGGTCAGCGCATTGCGCTTGGAGCGTTCAAAGAGGTGCTTCTCCATGCTGACCAGCGGCAGCGACGATAGAAACGCCTGCTCCTCATGAAAGGCGCAGCTGCACACGTCCATATCACGGGACACGAGCAGTTTTTTCAGTTCATTGACCTTCCATTCCAGTTCATCCACTGTGGGAGCTGTCACTGCGATCAGCAGGTTCAGGTAATAAAAGTCCTCGTTGTTGCCCAGCCCTTCCTTCAGGAAGTAGCCGCTTCGGATAGCACCGTCCAGATCATCAAAGTCCGTGTTGGTATCGCTGGCGTCCTTGATCTTACTGCGGTTGATACGAAGCTGCTGTCCCAGCCGCTGTACCATGCGGACTTTCGGCTGGCGGCTGATGAACATATCCAGATCAATGCCATCCCCGGCGTTGACGATAAGGGACAGCCAGCCGGCCGGCACCTGCGCCTTATAGCCAGTAGAGGGTACCAGCAGATAGGCGTAGTAGAGTCCGTCAATACAGATATGCCGCCCGTTGGTAAAGTCGATGCTGTCAGGGGCGAAAAACTCCGTACAGGGAATGGCGTCGATCTCAGATTCCAGTCCTTTCTCCTGATACTGGGCAACGATCCGGCGAACTCGATCCGGCAGCGATGTAGTGGTGTTGCGGCACAGCAAATGGTAGAGGGTATCGACCGTAAATTCATCATCGTTTTCCGGGATCAGCACCTCATTGCCGCATTGCTTGAGATAATTGACTGCGGTGCGGGCTGCCGTTTGCAGGGAGGCAATGGCCTCCGCTTCCTCGTTATCCCGTTTCCGGCCTGCCCATGCCTCATATTCAAATACCATGAAGAACCGGCGCGAGGTGGCTTCCCGTGCACCGATCCGGTCAATGAGCGTCAGGTAGTCCTGCTGCAGCAGGCGACAGTTTTCATCGGTTTCCTGCGCCATCTCCTGCTGCACGATCTCTCTGTGCCGGTTCAGGTCGGCACGCTTGGCAATGACCTTGATCTGCATTTTGACCGGGCTGATTTTCAGAAACGAAATAAATGAATAGATGATGTTTCGCTGCTCTCTGGCACTGCGCAGCAGGAAGTTGATAGGTATAACTTCGACAATCTTCAGGTAACGATGATCCCGTGTGTAGATGATGCCGTTTTCGATCTTCTCCACAGGCAGGTATTCTGCCACTGGATTGATGTACTTGGGCGCGTCGTCACCGCTCTTAGCTTTTCGCTTCCTACGTTTTTTCCGCTTGTCCTGTTCCTCTTCATTGCGTGTAATAACACGGCGGTTGCAGAGATATTTCAGAACAAGAAAGATAAATGACGAGAGGCTTTCGCCGTTGATGCCAACCAGCGCGATGATGCCAAGAGGCAGTGCGGTCAGGCACAGAATGATGATCTTGGCAGTCAGCGTCAGTGCGGACACCGAGAACACCGGTATGCCGATAGCCAGCACGATAACCAGTGCCTCGGCTGTGTTGCGGAGCTTCAGCAGTCCGCCGAAAAAAGTCCCGCCTTCAATAAAATTGGGCGGGATGATATAGGTGTCATATTCATTTGGTTTACTCACATTTAGTTCTCCTTCCTACCCTATGATCCAGAAAGGCCCACCAGCACCGGCACGGCCGCTGGCTTCATTCAGGATGATAGCCAGATCCCATGCCTGTTGGCTTCGGGTATAATTGGCAGGGTCGGCCACCAGTATCTTTCCGTTCTCCACACCGCGCAGCACGATGAAGTGTCCTGAGCTGGTGAAATGACCTTTCAGCATGATTGCCACCACCAGCTTGCCTTGAGAGAGCGCATCCACAATGCGCTGCCCTTCTGTTTTCCCGCAGCCTTGTACCGGAAGCCCCCACGCTTTGGCAGCACCGGGGATCAGCGAATGGTAGGAACCGCTTCTACTGCACCAGTAACCGTTTTCATAGGCCCAACGTGCCATCTCAACGGGATCGACCGTCTCGCTGGTCAAAGAAGATACCACCATTGCCATACAGGTAGGCCCGCAGCCGTAGGTGCCGATGTCGTCGGCGCCGTAGGGCTTGCTCGCGTACCGCTTGTCCAACTGATTATAGTAGACCACC
>OCMB01000195.1_pt1 | contig 9730 bp, 10 predicted proteins | sample 1496101 | NCBI WGS metagenome assembly OCMB01 (sample SAMN01760949, study PRJEB22395) | human gut metagenome | reverse complement strand
ATTATACCCCAAGCTATATCAAAAGCTGCTGAATTAAGAGCAAACTTATCACTTGTAGCTATTACTTTTTGGTTGGCCAACTCGTTGCTAGAAGGTGCCTTGAATGAAAAATAGGCAGTCAACAATGTTGATCCGAAATACGCACTCTTCAAAACATTAACGGCCCCATTTGTCATAATTTCAGCAGCTTTTGATATAGCTTGGGGTATAATAGGTATAGAAGAGGCACCTGTGCCGCCAAAAACAGACCCTAAGATAAACATTCTAGGATTACCCGTTTGAGCCTGTTTTGCCAATTCTCCCAAAAAAGACTTTAAGTCATTATTTGTCGGTGACTTTGCTGCTTCAATGATGGAATGGTACATCATCATAGAACCTAAATGGGTTTGGGCACGATAGCCATGGCGGAGATTAAAATCTTCAACATTTTTTGCCAAAACAAGATCAGCTAAATCTGTTTCTTCATTATGATTATACTGAGTATTACTATAATCAAAAACAGCTTTAAAAGTACTTTTATGCTCATAATTAGGACTAAACTCATAGTACTTTATATTAGCTGAAAAAAATGTATCTTGTAAAGCAACACGTGAGGAAGCCTCCACACCTTTTGCTTTGACATATGCCTCCTTAACTTCTTTCAGACGAGAGAAGTTTCCATTATTTTTATCAGTATCCAAAGCTAATAAATGAATATCTGTATTGTCAAACATTCCCATGGCACAAAGATGAATCAATGATTCTATACACCTCATACCTGTACCACCGATACCTAATACAAAAAACTGCTTTGCCATAATCCTTATTTATTACGTTGTTTGCCTAATATCGAACCAAACTTTGCCTTACGAAATAGCGTTGCCATAATAAGCAAGCTAATACCAAAATACACAAAAAGCACAACAAACAGACACAGCAGATTGGTTTGTGAATACATGTGCTTAAAGCCAACATTGACAATACGATGAACGTTAACTACGTCATTATAAATCCAAAATCCAAATCCAGCGACGAAACCAATAATCACCCACCAAACTCTTCTTTTGATATATGACTTATCATTTCCTCCTTGCCAAGCAATCATGTTTGACACTAAATAAGCAATCGCAATGGCTATAAAACACACTGCAATTGCATAAATCCAAGTTGAATTTTGCAAATCTTGCAATTGACTTAATGTAGCAATCTGTCTCATATTCTTAGCTATTTTTCATTACTCTTAATATAAATTGTATAAATTAAAGCATTATCCATCATCTTCTTGATAGATGGATCTGTTAAGCATTGCTTAATACTTTCTGCAACAGAACTATTCATCTGTCCAGGTACATCTATGGATTGAAAATCAAACATCGACGAATAGTTATCAAAGACATAGTCCACCCCATTTACACAAATATCCACTTTTGTATAATTGTATGGAGAACCATCAAGACATACATCATTAAAGGCTGGATCTAAAAAGATATTGACCAAGCTATGAGCCTTGAATTCTTTCTCGTCCAAAGCAAAAACATTTGTTGTTTCCTGCAAAGGACTTTGCATTTTCACAGCTTTTAAGCCTGCAACTTTATTGCCATAGAATTCTGCATAAGGCTCATTGATATCATAAACCTTTAATGCAATATCTTTAATTCTAAAGCAGCCAAAAGAGTTTCTATCAATTTTCAATCCAGAAATTATCGGTTTACCAGTTGGCAAAGGATTTCCATTCTCATCCACATTTGCATTTAGATAGATGTTTTGGATACTATTCCAATCAATACTCCAGTTTTGAATTTCAAAATTTCCATATCCGTCTACAATAGCAGCCAAGTCTCCGTCAGGCTTCGAGTATGTTCCTTCTGCCATTATTGTTGGATGACTAACAGACATATGATATATATCAACATTCGGATATTTTTTCATATCTACACACTGCAAAATTCTGTCGTATATATTATTAGGTACACGAGAATCCGTAAACAAGAAATAAAAACGCTTCTTGTCAAAAACACTTCCATTATATGCCTCTTTATATGGTTCTGCTACAACATATATATCATGGCCTTTTTTCAACCATTTGCTAAAAGCATCTTTCAAATATGGATCATTAACATGACTTTTTGCAACAGTTGGTTCATAATACTCTCCATCTGTCAACAACACACCTTCAGAATTTCCTTCAACAATCTTTTCAGCTGCCGTCAAAATATCTGCATAATTAGTTTCTTGAATACTACTAAGCAGGGTAAACACCTTCCCAGTTTCCTTCTTTATGGAATCACCTTTTATTGAATAAAAGTTCTTTGTTGCAGCCGTCAAAGAAGGTATCATATCTGAAAAAAATGGAGAAGTTTTCAAAGCTTGCGCCATACAAGTTGAATAATCTACATACAAAGATAGATTATCTGAAGTCAACCAATTTTCATTACTTTCAAAGTTTATTTCTTGAAATTCGGAAAGGTATTTAACATCATTAGGTGTCTCTATTTTCCCACAAGAACAAGAGCAAATCATTCCTATCCCCACAACGTGCGTTGCCATGGACAAAACATTCAGACCTTTTGTCAACCATTTATTCATCGTATTAATAACACTTTGCGACCTGCTTGCTCCCTATTTACAAGTCTGATTAGTTTATCGGTTAATACGAACATAAAAAAAGCGTGGGAACCGCCTGTCGTCTGTCCCACTGATAGAGGCCTTCGCATTGCCCGATACTGCTGAACAGACAACGTTAGAGCCCACGCCGATATGATATACGCCACCACATGGAGTATCTTACCTATTATTATAGGTATACAATACTCCATTGGCTGTGATATAATCACACCCGTAGACACCTACCGTTGCTAAGTCCATGACAGTATCTGAAAGTTGCGAAGTTTCTATCAGTCGTGAACAAAGCGCCAAGTATGCGCCTTATATATGTCGTGTCTCTTTCCCACCCTACTCTCCTCTATCATAAAGCTAAAGCAAATATGAAAAGGCTCGGCGTGGTTCGAGACTTTTGCTGCGATTTTTATGTTTCTACACATTTCTATCGCTAACTGCCTACAAAATTATAGAAAAAAAACGAAACAACAAAACTTTTAGCTAAAAAGTTTCGAAAAAAGTTGTGTGAGGGGACACAATTGGGAAGAAGAAGAAGTCTTATTCAGCAGGTAGCTACAGCTTTTGGGGAATGTTTCCACAGACTTTCCTCATTTTCCACACCATCTACTTTTGGTACACAAAACAGAAATATCTAATAATCAACACATTACATCCTTCTTTGTTATTTTGGCACGCAGATTGCGACTATGATTAGCGGGTTCGACAATGAATCTACAAAAAAGTAAGTAACATTAAATAGTAACAATTTAAAAAAGATAAGATTATGAAGAAGTTTATGTTTGCAGCTATCGCAGCTATGGTTATGGTTTCAGTAAGCAACGTTTTTGCATCAAGCAGAATGGTAGGTAACGCAGAGGTAGCACCAGTTGATACCGTGGCTCCAGATGCTCCTTCAGATACAACAGAAGTTGGCACTCCTATCAAGCCACAGGCTACCACTGAGGATTCTACCCAGCAGGAGAATACTCAGCAGCAGGAGACTACAGAGACTCAGCAGCAGGCAAATGCTGAATAAGAATTTACTAGAGATCTGTAGAGGTCAATAAAATTCAATAGAGGTCATTTTGCAGAGGTCATATAAGAAAAGCGCAGAATCCTGCTGGCTGTGATACCAGCAGGATTCTGCGTTATTATGCTCTAAAACAAACCATTCCGTTTCATTAAATTCAACAATTCTTTATCAGAGATAGATTCCATTTCTGATTTATCATAAATTGTCAATAGTTCTACAAAACCATCCTCTTCATTCATGATTGCCATAAAGGAAATAACTCTGGCACCACCACTTTTTCCTTTACCTTTAGAAGCAATACTCATTCTTATTTTTCTTAACCCTTTACCCAAATCTACCCCTTGAAGAGGATTAGATTGAAGAGAATGCAAAAAATCTTCGTAATCTTGCTTAATAGACTTATAGCGCTTACTTAATTTCTTCAATCTACGGGCAAACTCAGGTGCAACCTCTATCCTATAACTCATTAAGCAAATCCTCCGCAGGAATAAAATCCATTTTTCCTTCGCGATGAAGCTTCAATTCCGTAAAAGCCTGATTGATACTAGCAAGGGCTTCTTCCTTAGCCTTTGCATTTTCCACGTCTCTTTTAGCTTGCGCCAATTTTTTAAGATAACGTGCAGCTTTTTCCAAATAGCTCTCGTCATTAGAAAGTACGCCCAAGCTATTATAAATATCAGTATTCAATTGCATTACATTCATTATCGAATCCTTTCTTTTAGCTAGTAATTATGCAAACAAGCAATATGAAAGTCTGCTTTCAAATTGCCGAATGCAGTCTATTTGGTGCAAAGATAAACAAAAAGCATGAAACTCACAAAAGATTTCGTACTTTTTATATGTTTTTGGATGACCTTTATGAGTAAGCAACGTTTTTGCATCAAGCAGAATGGTAGGTAACGCAAAGGATTCATCATGCGCATACGTATAGATATTTTTCTCGTAAAAAGTATCAAAGTCTCATTATTCAATGAAAAATGAATATTATATATCTGACTCTCAGAATCTTTTATCGAATGAGACTTCTCAGAAAATTGCAAAAGAAGTATCATCAATTCTTGGAAATGCATCATAAAAACACTAATAAGAAGCAGAAAAAATACTATTAAGAAACAGGAAAATGCACTAATAAGCTACTAAAACAGAAAAAAAAATCCTTGTTTTCAGGCAATAAATACCCTATTTTCTCGTTATAATAGAAATTTTTACTAAAAACATAGCAACTATGGATGAAAAGGAACTTTTGAAAAAGGCTTTCGAATACGGAAACGTTCCTAGCCTCATCACCTATTGCTTCACCGAACCATGTCCGATGAAAGACAAGTGTATCCACTATCTATCCGGCCTCTACAAAAACGAGAAGACTGATAGAGGAGATGCCATCTTCCCAAATGCCCTGAAAAACGGGAATTGCAAGTACTTCGCTCCGCTGCGTGTCGTGAAAATGGCATGGGGATTCGACAAACTCTTTGCCGAAATGAAAGTGAAAGACGCACCTGCATTGCGCGCCGAAATGAGAAGCTACCTCGGTAGCAAAGGACAATACTACCGATACAAACTGGGACAACTGAAACTCCTCCCGGAACAGCAGAAATATATCAAACAGCTCTTCGCCAGATACGGATATAAAGACGTTGAGTTCGAACACTTCTCTGAAGAGATTGACTTCACAAACATCTAATCTTTCCAAGAATTTATTGTTACGGTTTGATAAAACTAAAGATGTATTCATTCCCGTTTCACTATACTGAATATGTCTAGTATTCCAGTTTAGGAGAGCAACTATATGTCTACTTTTTCAGTTCATCAGATGTTCCCTCTATGCCCATTAGCTGATCCTACCATGCCCGTTACACGGGCATCCACAGCCCACCAAGCGGGCATCCACAGAACAAGTGCTGGGCAACAAGCGCCCATAAGGCGGGCAATGAGTGCCCAAACTTCGGGGTTTGCTTTGGGCAACAGAATTAATAATTGATAATGTACAATTTACAGTTTACAGTTAACACTTAACCATTAACCAGAAATACAATGAAGGTAACTATCGTACATACAAATAATAAAAAACAACTTCTCGTAAGTACCAAGACGATGGAGAAGCTGATGGAACGATTCGCAAGGGATGATAGCAAACTGACTATCACCCACTTCCGCGAAAGCGTTCCGTATCTTAGCAACAACTATGAAGGCTACAAGGATATGCCGAAATGGATGCACATCTATCCCGCTGCGGAATTCGTCAAAGACGAAAACAACAACCTGAAGATGAAGGCTTTCAACGGCATCCTGCTACTAAAATTTGGCAACATTACCGATGTGGATGGTGTGGAGGGTATTAAGCGCTCGGTAGCCATTCTGCCTTCTACCCTTGCCGCCATCACAGGTGCCGACGGAAAGACTGTTATCGTTCTGATAAAATTCCAGGGCGAAAATGATTCCTTGCCTACATCAGAAGCAGATGCCGAGCATCTCTATCGCATCGCTTACCAGCAGATTTTCCCTGTATATCAGGCCATTGTCAAGGCTTCAATTCTTGTAGATGGTCCGAAACCTTCTATCGAGGCTGGCTCTACCCTATCTCAAGAGCCTTCTATTCACAACAGTTTCATGATGACGCTCGATGCGGAGCCTTATTTCAATAGCAAGGCAGTGGCGATGAAGATTGACAGCCATACACGATCTCAAAGCCCAGCTCCCAGCACGGATAATAATCAGCAGACAATTCCTGATTTCAGGGCTCCGGAAGAAGGAAAGAAAGTTGACAAGAACAGTATTCGCGAGAATATCGTGAACATGATGCAGCTGCTGGAAAGCAGATATGATTTCAGATACAACACGGTGATGAAATTCGTGGAATACATGCCGAAGGAGAAAGGTTGGTATGGTTTCCAACCTGTGGATCCGAGAGTGCAGAAGCGTATGACGCTAGAGGTGCAGTTGGCTGATATCCGGGTGAGCATCAAGGATGTACGTAATTTCCTGGAGTCTGATTATATCAAAAATTATAATCCGATAGATGAATATCTCTTCCAGTGCTACGACAAATGGGATGGGAAGGATCATATCCGTGCCTTGGCCCGCACGGTGCCTACCGCCAATCCTCACTGGGCAGACTGGTTTTACACCTGGTTCCTGGGCATGGTGGACCAGTGGCGCGGCTATTCACATCGCCAATACGGCAACTCGGTGGCTCCGCTTCTCATTTCCAAACAGGGTTACAACAAGAGTACTTTCTGTCGCCGACTGCTACCGCCGGAACTGCAGTGGGGGTATAGTGACAATCTTATTCTGTCGGAAAAGCGTCAGGTTTATCAGGCGATGGCGCAGTTTATGGTCATCAATCTCGATGAGTTCAACCAGATTTCGCCACAGGTTCAGCAGGGATTTCTGAAGAATCTCATCCAGTTGCCTACGCTGAAATACAAGCCTCCGTATGGCAGTCATGTCATGGAATTTCCTCGTCTCGCCTCGTTCATCGCCACGAGTAACATGAAGGATATTCTCTCTGATCCTTCCGGAAACCGAAGATTCATCGGTGTGGAACTGACGGGGCCTATCGACGTGAGTGTTCGCCCGAACTACCAGCAGCTTTTTGCCCAGGCACTTTCTGCCTTGCGCAATGGCGAAAAGAGTTATTTCGATGCGCAGCAGGTGAAGCTGATCATGAAGAGCAACAGCCAGTTTGAGATAATCCAGCCGATAGATCAGTATTTCCTGCTCTATTTCGAGTTGGTTGAGGATGAGAAAGAGGGTGACTATCTTACTGCCGCCGAGATTTTCGACTATCTGAAGAAGCAGATTGGTTCATCGCTCAAGGTGAACAGTTTGATGGGATTCGGCAGAAAACTGGCGAATATGAGTGAGTTGAAACACAAGAGATTTGCAGATGGAATGAAGTATCTTGTAAAGAAAAAGTGAAATAATGATACTTCTATGATACATGAATGAGACTTCCCGGCATCAGAACCGAGAAGTCTCATTCTTTTTATCTTATTATCTATCAAGTCTTTAAGTCGATATTTTTAACCAAAAATGAGACTTTGAGACTTTTTCTTCAAAAAGAACGCCTAAAAAGGCAAAAAATAGCAAAATAGAGCATTTGTTTTGAGTTTCAAGTGGTTGTGGCAGTCTTTGGCTTTAGTTGTCAGTGACAAGGAAATGAGGAAAAAGCAGATTAGAGAAATAGAAACGCTTTCAAATCATTACCCAATGGAAATGCCCTAATAAGCATTTTTAACGGTGGCGGTTCATATTTCCCCATTCTGCGTAGGTTTTGGCTTTGCCATGCAACTCTCATAGTTTAATTTTGCACCGAACAAAAAAGTAAGAATTATGAGATGCACTTTCAAGACAGTCTTCTATGTAAATGGAAGCAAGGAGAGAAACGGAATTGTCCCTATCATGGGACGAGTGACAATCAACGGAACTATCGCACAGTTCAGTTGCAAGCAGAGCGTTACCAAGGCTATCTGGGATGCCAAGGGCAACAGAGCCATAGGCAAGAGTAAGGAAGCCAAGGAGGTGAATTTTGCGCTCGACAACATCAAGGCTCAAATCGCCAAGCATTACCAACGACTTTCCGACCGTGAGGCGTTCGTTACCGCTGAAATGGTGAGAAACGCCTATCAAGGCATAGGCACCGAATACGAGACCTTGCTCAGAGCTTTCGACAAGGAGAACGCAGCCTTTGCCAAGCGTGTAGGCAAGGACAGAGCCAATAACACTTACAACAAGTATCTTGTGGTGAGAAAGTACGTTGCCGAGTTCATCAAGTATCAGTACAAGCGCAGCGATATGTCCATGAATGAGCTTACAGAGGAGTTCATTCGTGACTATTGTCTGTACTTGAAGAATGTTGTAGGACTTGCGCAGTCCTCTATTTGGATTTACTCCATACCACTGAAACATATCGTAACGGCAGCTCACTACAACGGCAAGATACCAAGAAATCCGTTTGCCATGTACCACGTTGACCCAGATCACAAGGAACGTGAGTTCTTGACCTTGGACGAGCTTACCGCCATGACAGAGATGAAGTTGGAAGACCCGAATATGGCATTTGCGAGAGACCTCTTTCTCTTTGGTTGTTGGACAGGTATCTCTTTCATCGACATCAAGAACTTGACGGAAGATAACATCAGCATGATAAACGGTGCTCCTTGGATTGTGTCCAAGCGTCAGAAGACTGGTGTACCTTTTCAAATCAAGTTGATGGATATTCCCATGCAGATTATTGAGAGATACAAGTCTTTCAGAAAAGGAAGCCACGTATTCAATATCGGCAATCTTAGCAACATCAACAAGCGCATCAAGAAAGTTGCTGCAATGTGTGGCATCAAGAAGCGGGTTTCATTTCACGTGTCTCGCCACTCTTGGGCTGTTTTAGCCTTGGAATATGGTATGCCGATAGAGAGCGTGAGCAAGATTCTTGGCCATACAAACATCACCACGACGCAGATATACGCCAAGGTGACAAGCAACAAACTTGACCATGACATAGCAGTCTTTGAAAGTCGAATCAAGGGGCACTTGCCTGTTATGGGAGGAATGGTATGAAAAGGACTGTAATCACCGTGGACGGAAATGGAATACTTTCCATTCCGTCCAACTTGGAGAACTTGTGGATGAGTGAGGGAGAATTGGTCAATATGCTTCATGTTACCGCCCCAAAACTCAACTCTGTGATACAAGTCATATATAAAGAAGGCATGTTGTCTATGTCGGAAGTCCAACAAAGACAAGAAACTTCCAAGGGTATTTGGCAAACATTGTATGGATTCCCTATGGTTGTTGCCATTTGCTTCCGTCTCACCTCTAATGGGGCTATGCAACTTCGTAATGCCATCTTCAAGAGGCTGTACGGAGCAAAAGAGAAAGCAGCCATTGTCCTACAACTCTACGGAGGGACAAATGCCATTAGCTGAGATTGGTTGTATCTTTGACGCTTCTATTATTCACTGTCGTATTGACTTGCCTATGTACTGATTCACTGTCGTATCAAGCATTTCTGTGAAGAACGAAGAACTGCCGATGTCAAACGTTTTACATGTTTATCGTATGACATATAAAACGTATGACATGCAGGAATACATTTTTGTTCATCCCGAGGAAAGGTTTACC
>OCMB01000190.1_pt1 | contig 9955 bp, 8 predicted proteins | sample 1496101 | NCBI WGS metagenome assembly OCMB01 (sample SAMN01760949, study PRJEB22395) | human gut metagenome | reverse complement strand
AACATATAAAGAATATTCAGGACTTGCAATATAATTGTTATTCCTACTTTATTCTTCATGATAAAATCATATCACATTTTATATAAATATTAAATATATTTTATTGATTAATTTATATTTCTTTTGCTATGAAATAAATATTGTATTGCAAGTCCTGAATATTCTTTATATGTTTGTTCTGCAAATTTCTCTATTGTTTTTTGATCATTTTTTATGTTATATAAATCTGATATACTCTTTTTTACCCATGTATCTATTGGAAATGTGTCTAATCTTTTATATCCAAATAACAATATACATGATGATACTTTTAAGCCTATTCCTTTTACTTTCATAAGTTCATTTAATGCTTCTTTAGTATTAAGTTTGTTTATATCTTTTAATGTTTCATATTTATCTAAGAAGTCTCTTATATATTCTGCTCTAAATCCTACTTTAAAGTTTCTTAATTCTTCTATACTTATATTTTTAAGTGATTTATATGTTGGAAATAAATGATATTCTTTATTATTAAATATTACTTTTTCACCATACTTTTCACTTATATCATTTATAGATTTACTTATTCTTTTAACATTATTATTTTGGCTTATTATATAACTTATGCACATCTCAAATGGATCTTGATTTAGTATTTTATAACCTTTACATTTAGGAATTATATTTATCATTTCTTTATCATTGTTAATAAGTTGTTGATTAATAATAATGTAGTCTCTATTTAAGTCAAAATATTCTTTTATTATGTTTTCTAAGTTATTTTCTTTTGATGATGTTACTATAAGTTCATCATTATTTTGTTTTATATTGATAACCCTATCTTTTAAAATATTTGTAAAACTACCATCTTGTTCTTCTATAAATCTAAAACAAGCACCACTTGTAATAACGCTTTTTAAATCGAAATTTTTTACTTTTATTCTCATTATTCTATACCTATTTTCTTGTAATAATTGTTGTCTATTATTAATGAAGACATACCATATCTTTGATTTACTATCATATTTATTCTATCAATATAGTCTTCTTCTATTTCTTCATTAGTTGTACTTGTAAATTCTTTTGTTACACTGTTATATTTTCCTTTGTCTGTTATCCAACTTCTATCTGATAAAATTACTATGTGTTCATTGTTACTAAATATATCACGTCCCATGAGTAATCTTGAATCAAATGTAAGTCCATATAAATTATATATTGTTGGTAATATATCTAAACTGCTTATGACTTTATCAACAACTGTTTTTTCTATATTTGGATTGTACATAATAAGTGTTGTATGGAATTTTTCAAATTTATCGTTTCTATCTATTGTACTTATTTCATTCATTTGTTTAGTTGTAAGTCCATATGGATAGTGATCTGGTGCGATAACAATTAACGTATCATTTAATTTACCTTTTTCTTCTAGTACTTGTAATAGCTTTTCTATACTTTTATCTAGTTCTATTTGCGTTGCTAAATATGCTTTGATTGCTGTACTATATTTTAAATTTTTGACTTTATTTTTATTTCTATAAGCCATATTATTACCACTAAAATTATAATTTAAGTGACCACTTACAGTCATATAATATGTCATGAATTTATCTTTATCAATATAGTAACTTGTAGTGGCATCTATCATTTCTTTATCACTATTTGGCCAATGCTTACAATTCATTTTCTTTTCAAGACCATTACCACATCCATAATATTTAAGTCCTATATTCTTATGTGATTTTTGCCTATCATAGTAATTATAATTATGATTATGAAATCCGTATGATACGTATCCTTCTTTATTAAACATGTTTCCTATTCCATAAGGCATACTTATTTTGCTTGTTTGTTTAAAACTCCACACTCCTTCTTTAGGTATCAAACTATTTAAGTTCATGTATTCCCCATCAGAAGTAGATACTGGATATAATGGTTGATAATAATTTTTGAATATAAAACTATTATTAGCTATCTTATATAATGTTGGTGTTAATTTTTCATCTATAGCTATTGTATCGAATGCTTCTGCTGTTATAAATATAAGATTTTTATCTTTAAACATTCCTGTATATTCATTCTTATTAGACGGAGCTGTATTTTTAAAATATACATGCATACTCTTTATTTTATCATCTGTTTCATCATTTATAAGTTTATCAAAATCAATATCAGTCGTATTATATTCTATTTTTACTTCAGGTACTTTTTCTTCTTCATTATTTACATTTATTTGTTCACTATATATTTCTTCATTAAATCCAAAGATATATCTTTCAATGTCAATCATTTCCATAGTAAATAACCCTGTCTTATCTATTGTAAGCATAGGTGCATGTGTCTTAAAGATTAATCTTTTTAATGAATAAAATCCTTCATTATTCTTATTTATGACTAATACTATTCCTAAAAATGATAAAATAAATATTAATAAATAACTTATTAAAAATTTAAGATTATTCTTTTTGAAATCAAATAATTTGTTTTTAAATATTAAAAATAGTATATAAGGTATTAATATTATAGCAAATATATACCATATTCTTGCGATAACACTTGCTATCATTACATAAAACTGCATTACTTGACCTGTGCCTGTTGTTAATGATAAAAATGAAAACATTGAATTATAAAAGTGGTAATATACTATTTGTGCTAAAGTTATAAGTACAATTAGAAATGAAAAAACTATTGTTAATATCTTGTTAACTTTTTCATTGAATATAGATGTTATTATTGTGAATATTATTATCCATGGAATACTAAAAAGTACTACTGAAAATGTATTCGTTGTTAAAAGGTCTTTCATTATAAAAAATTTATATATTATTTCTAAATATATTATAAGGAATGACCACCATAGTATTATTTTGAATTTGCTTTTCATAAACCCTCTATTTTTTTGATTTTTTTATTATTGTAAGACATATTATAGCTAATACTAAAAGTATCATTACTATAAATAGTATTGCTAGTTCTGCTTGAAAATTAGTTTCTAATAATAATGCATTTTTAATTAGTTCTTTCATAATTTCACCAATTTAATTATACTACAAGTTAATGTCATTATTCAATATTTCGTCTTTATTTATATTTATAAAAATGGTACAATGTATTTATAATAAAGGAGCAAGTTATGAAAGATAAGTATGATGTTATAGTTATTGGTGCTGGTAATGGTGGTCTTATGGCTGCATTAAATATTGCTAGTAAGGGTAAGAGTGTTTTAGTTCTTGAAAGTAATTATATTTCCGGTGGGCTTGCTACTAGTTTTGTAAAAGGTAGATTTGAATTTGAAAATACACTTAGATGTATTAATTCTCTTGGAAGTGAAACTAATAAAGGTAGACTCAGAAAGTTATTTGATGAATTTAATTTGAATGATGATATTGAATGGATTAAACTACCAAATGCTTATAAAATTATTAAAACTGATAATCCTAGAGAAGAATATGACGTAGTGTTTGGCGCTGATGAATTTATTAAGAAAATGCAAGAATATGAACCAGAATCTAAAGATAAATTAAGTGAGTTTTTTGAACTTGCTAAAGAAGTTCATGATGGATTTTTATATACAATAAGTACTCCTAATATTGATTATGATTATATTAAAAGTAAATTTCCTAATTATATGAATACTGCTTCTTATACTGTTGATGAAGTATTTAAAAAATTAAAATTGCCTAAAAAGATAGAAGATATTATCAAGTCTTACTGGATATATTTTGGCGTATCTACTCTTAATATGAATTTTGCTCATTATATATATTTATTTTATGAATTTATTACAAACGAGGGGTATATTCCTAAAAATAGAAGCATGGAAATATCACTTGCGATAGAAAAGAAAATAAGAGATTATGGTGGAAAAGTATGGTTCAATGATAAAGTATGTAAGATTTTAGTTGAAAATAACAATGTTACTGGAGTTGTTACTGAAAGTGGTAAAACTTATTACACTAATCATATTATTTGTAATACATCACTTTTAAATATTTATGAAGATTTAATTGATAAAGATAAACTTGATAAAAAAGTATTAAAACTTCTCAATAGTAGAAGACTTGGTGCTAAAGCATTAACTATTTATTTAGGGCTTAATAAAAGTCCTGAAGACTTAGGTATAACTAATTATACTTATATAATTTATAATTCATTTGATAGTAATACTGAAATAGAAAAAATGAAATCCATTGATTCAAATACAATTATCGTAACATGTTTAAATAAAGCAAATGAAGAGGCTTCTATAAAAGGTACAACTATTTTAAACATAACAGCGTTTTATTATGCTGATTGTTTTAAAGATATATTTAATGAAGAAAATTATTATAAAGTTAAAGAAAATATTGCTAATAAATTAATTGAGAGATTTGAATTTGTAAATGGCATTAATATTAAAGATTTTATAGAAGAGATTGAAATTTCTACTCCATGTACTTATTCTTTATATGATAATTCTTATGATGGGTGTGTTTATGGATGGTCTTTAATTAATTCTGATTCTGTTCTTTCTAGAATTACTAATAAGGATGAAGATGTAATTGTTAATGGACTTAGATTGTGTGGAGCTTATTCTTACTATGGACATGGTTATGATAATACTTATATTAATGGTTACGAAGTTAGTAAGAAAACATTAAGTGATATTGATAAAGGAGATGTTAATAATGAAGGCAATTAAGATTTCATCATTTCCTCCAGGAAAAGATATTAAAAGATTTAAGAATTTAAAAGAAGAAAGAAGTAAAATAATAAATAAAACAGACCCTGATAAGATACCTGAGAGTTTTAAGATAAAAGAGTTGGGCGAAAAACTTCATCCAGGTACTCAAAAGTTAATAATTAAAAATATTGTTGAAATGAATAATGATATTAAAATATTTTATTTTGCTAATGCTTGTGGGGAAAAACTTGCTACGTTTAGGCCTGGTCAATATATTACATTATTATTTGAAATTGATGGTAATAGTGTTTCAAGAACTTATTCTCTTTCAAGCAGTCCTAAAGAAGCACTTGATAATGTTTATAGAATTAGTGTTAAGAGATTAAATGGTGGTCTTGTTTCAAATTATATGCTTGATAATTTAAATATTAATGATACAGTTACGTCTCTTGCTCCTTCTGGAGATTTTTATCCTTCTACTATTAGAGATATGAAAAGTATCGTAGGTATTACTCATGATGAATTTATTTCTCCTTTTGTTTCTATGGCAAAAGCTATAAGTGAAGGATATTTAAATAAAGATATAACCATATTTTATTTATCTCATGATAATGAATTTATATATAAGTATGAACTTCAAGAATTATCTAAAAATAATACTAGTATTAAAGTAATTTTTATAAATTCTAATGATAATGAAATAAATAATATTACTGCTAGTTTAATAAAAAGCGAAGTAACTTCTAAATTTACTGCATTTTGCTTTGGCAATTATGAATTTTATGATTATATAAATACTGAATTATCAGTTTTAGAACTTGGTCTTAAAGACTTAAGGTTTGAAAGTTATCCAATATATCAAAAGTGTATTAATGATTCAGTCGCACCTGCAGATGTCGTTGAAATACAAGAAGAGTTACCTAAAAAAAGAGGGAGAAAGAAAAAAGAAAATAGTGAAGAAGAAGCTCTGGGTGAAGTACAGGAAGCGCCTAAGGTAGAAGAAAAAACCGAAATTCCTCTTCCTAAAGTTTACAATATTAAAGTTTTTTCAAAAGATGATGAATACAATATAATTTGTGCTCAAAATGAAACTATTTTATCTGCTCTTGAAAATAACAATATCAAGGCTAAAAGTAGATGTAAAAGTGGAGTGTGTGGTTATTGTAGAACTCTTCTATTATGGGGAACAGTAAGTATTGAAGATGGGCATGATCATAGAAGACAAGCTGATATTAAATTTAATTATATTCATCCTTGTTGTACTTATCCTACCAGTGATATAACAATCAAAATAGACATCTAAATGATGCCTATTTTTTATTAAAAAAAATTGTTGATATATTATCTTTATCTGGATAGTCTATACTATATATTATTTCATTAAATAAATCTCTATCAAATTCTATCTCCTTTTTATAGATATTTCCCTTATCAATTATATAATAGAATGTTTTATTATCTTTAACACATCCGCTACTCCCTATTCCATAAAAATATTTATTATTGTATTTATCTATTCTTCCTTGATGAAAGTGTCCATAAAAGCAATAATCATAGTCTATACTATCGAATACTTTTTTATATTCATTTGTTTTAAAAATACTTATATGTTTAAATGGATAAATGGAATCTTCCATAAAGAAATGAATAAATAAATATTTTTTATTGTTAATAACAAGTGAATAACTTAATGGCTGTTTTTCTATGAATTCTAACTGTTCATCATCTAGTTTTGTTAAGACCCATAGATTATGTTCTATTTCAATCTCAGTCATATCTTCATCATAGTATTTTCTATTTAATAAATATAATTCATGATTGCCATTTATAAATATTACATTTTCTTTTATTAATCTATCTATGCATTCATTTGGGCAAGGACCAAGTGATACTGAATCGCCTAAAAATATTATTTTATCAATATTCTCATTTTTTATATCATTTAATATTGCATCTAATGCTTGATAATTTCCATGTATGTCTGAAAAAACTGCTACTTTCATTTGTTACCTCCTGAATTATTATATCATTTATACTTCTATTTTTTAAATACATTTAAAAATAAAAAAACACTAACTCTCGTTAGTATTATTTTTTATTTGGAGGAGCCAGTCGGATTTGAACCGACGATGGAGGTGTTGCAGACCTGTGCCTTACCACTTGGCTATGGCTCCATGTGCATATAATTATAGCAAATTATATGCATTATTTCAAGACAATTGTGTATTTAATTCCTCTAATTGTTATAATTAGTTCAATTTTTTCTGCTATTTCTATCTCCTTTGGTACTTCTAAATAAGTATATGTGTCTTTTTGATATTTAGTATTAATAATTTCAGGTACAGTCGTTTTAATAATTCCATTTGCCTTATATCTTATTTTTCCATAATATTTTATTATATCTCTTGGATAATTTAAATATTTACTAAAAGATATACTATTATCTATATAAGCAGTTGTCTTTAATTTTAGTACTGTTACACTGCCTCTTCCTGTACTTTCAGGTCTTACTATATATGTTCCTTCATAGCATGTAGTTTCATCGCTACAATATTTGTAATTTTCTTTAAATGTTGATGATATAGAATTTTCACCTAGTATTAGGCTACTCTTTCCAAGTACAGTATTATTAAAATCTAACTCAGCTGGTAAACTATAAGTACCTGTGTCATTTTTACTATTTAAGTCGTATGGTTTAATTATAATTTCTTTATAAGGAGATGCTATATTTCCTATAACTAAATTATCATAATTTTTAATCTTTAAAATGTATTCTTTTCTAACATCATCTTTGTCTATTTCATATACAATAACAACATCTTTTGTTTCTCCAGCTGGTACGTCCATTGGAGCAAATACTTCTCCTATATCTAAAAATTCATTTTTATAACTAAATTTTGGTATTAACATTTCACCATTAACAACCAATCTAAATGTTTCTCTTGTAAGTTTATATGTATTTGCTGATTTGTTATCTATTTTTGTTCTTATAAGTACGTAATATTTATCTTTTTGAATTTTATTTCCGCTTATATCGCTATCTGTTATATATGCTTCTTGTGCTGTATACCAAAGTGTACTTGCTAATATTTCTTGATTTTCTCTATATCTTTCCTGATAAACTCTCATATTCAAAAATATTACAAGTGTAGTTATAAGTACTACTACCGATGTACAAACTGTAACAACAAATTTATGTTCAAGAATATAATACTTTGCAAGTCTTAATGCTTTTCTAAAGAATCTTGCTATTTTATAGTTGTTTTTACCAAGTGTTAATTCTACTTCTTCATAATCACTCGTATCTATTTGTAGTTCTTCTAAATCTTTTTTAAAATCAAATTGTTTTAAATTAAATCCACACGCTCTACCAAGGTGTATAAATGTCATTATTACTTGTGGTATTAATACTATTAATGAAATATCTCTTATTGTTCTTACTTGTTCTATATTTAATGAATTTATTTGTATATTTGATAATGTGTTGTATATGAATATAAAATATATGAATAATAATATGTAATAAAGACATGTAAATATGTATAATTTTCTTTCTTTATTTTTAAGAGACATTATATAATATATTAATAATGAAACTAAAATTGCCAGTATGTCTACTATAAACATATAGTAATTAACATATTTGACTGCTAAATCAGCTGCATATGTATATACAAATTTAGTAGCGTACATATTAAAGAAGGTATATATGTCTAATGATTTTATTCCAAGATAAACAAGCATGACAAAAAGTAAGGCATGTATTATCCTAAAATTTTTAATCAAAAAAGCATATGGCTTCTTTACTATCAAGTTTACCAACTCCTATTATATTTAAATTATATCACGAGTTATTTAAAATGTGAATTATATAACGCATAATTATATGTAAAAAGAAAAGAAATACATTAAATATTTCTTACTTTTTATATATCATTTGTCCTGCTAAAAGATATATTGTTCTATTTTGATCTACTATATCTTTTTCAGTTGTACCAAATATATTGCTTACTGTATATAAAGTATCTCCATCTTTTGTTATGTAATAGCTTACATCTTTTTTAGGAATTAACAATATTTGACTTGGATAAATATAATCATCTATATTTAATCCATTTAGTTCTGCTAATAACTTTGTATTCACATTAAATTCTTTTGATATTTTATATAATGTGTCTCCTTTTTTTATTTCATATATTGTATAGAATGGGCTTTCTAAATTTTTTTTATTTGAATTTTCATACATATAAATCACCTAGTGTATTATATGTAACTTTTTATTTTTCGCTATTGAATATAGATAAAAATTGAATTATCGTTGTTATATGCTAGTTCATAATTATAAAATATCTTTTCACTGCCATATGATGGAGTATATTTGTAAAATTCATCATTTAATGTATAATATATTTCATTTTTATTTTCACCTATTATTTTTACTTCGTTATTAAGTATTTTTTGTTTAAGTTTATTTTCTTCTATTATCTTATATAATCCATTATCTATAGTGTAATTATATATAGATTCTTTTTTGTTATATTTAATTTTATTTATTTTATATTCTGTTTTACTACAGTTTATAAACTCACCATTTTCATACTTTTTAAATCCTATAGAATTATTTCCAACTACTTTTACTTTATTATTTTTAAGATTTATTTCATATAAAATGCTATGCTTATTATCAAATATATATAATTTTTTCTTTATATGACCTACAATGTATGAATCATAATCTATTGAGTTTTTTAGTTCTATTGTTTCTTGTTTATAAGTTTCAACATTAAATTTGATTAGTTTTGTGTATTCATGTTCTTCTTCATAATTAGCCATATATATTGTATTATCTATCATATAGGCTAATGTGTTATCATATTTATCTTTTTTAAATAGTTCTATATATTTATATGTATTATTATGCATTACTATATATCCTTTATAATTCCATAATGCTACATATTCATTATTATTCAAGTTATCATAATAGATGAAGTCATTTTTAGGTTTTTCAACACTTATTTTATTTGTTTTATATTCATCCAATTCTTCAATATTAATTAGATTATAGTCTGTATATACTTCATCTACATAGCATAATGGATAAGTTTTTATATCTTTGCTTGTTGGTACTATACAAAATATATTATCTTTTTCTATTGTTTTTATATCATTTATTTTATGCTTTTTTAATGTTCTTTTTTTATATATGTCAAAATTATATGTTTTATCATTAGTTATTTCAAAATAATATCTTGAATCATTATATACCTCTTTTATTTTATAGTTATTTATATTGTATTCTATTTTATA
>OCMB01000187.1_pt1 | contig 10013 bp, 11 predicted proteins | sample 1496101 | NCBI WGS metagenome assembly OCMB01 (sample SAMN01760949, study PRJEB22395) | human gut metagenome | reverse complement strand
CACATCGGTATTTCCTTTTTTATATTTACTGTGACATATCTATTGTAAACCTATATTTTCAAAAATTTCCATTAGAATTTGTTACTAATATCTTTTAATAGGTTATTTACATCTATACCAAATACATGCGTACGGATATTTAATTAACTGTAAAATATTCATGTAGAAAATGAAATATTACAAAAATATTAAATTTTTGTTAGTGTAAAATATTTGTAGGCAAAATATAAAAAATGTCTACAAATTTTTTATTATATATTGAAAAAACATGGTTAATCCAATACAATGTAATTGCAACAAAACAACGAAAGGATTGATAACCATGTTTGAAGAAATTATAACAAGTAAAGAAGTAAAATTCAATAATTTGGAGAAAAAAGTTTATAAATTTGTATGTTTTTTTGGATGTTTAATAATAAAATTAATGTTAGAGGCTTATGACAGGAAATTAATGGAAAATAGAGATAAGAAAAAATATAGGCATAAAGGATTACGAGAAACATCAGTAAATACAGTAATGGGAGAAATAAAATATAAAAGAGTAATGTATGAAATTCAAGAAGAAGGAATAACAAAAACAGTGTATTTATTAGATGAAACATAAAAAATAAGTATTGAAGGAAAAGTATCAAGTAATTTAGTAGAAAAAGTAATTGAAACAGTACCAGTAACAGATTCATATAGAAAAGCAGAAGAAGTAATAGATACAACAACAAATACATCGTTATGCCATGAAAAAATAAGAGAAATCATATTAAAAATTGGAGATAAAATAACAAATAAAGAAAAAGAAGAAAGAAAATTATTTGATAAAAATCAGTTAGTTGCAGGATTAAAAGAAGTAACAGCATTATTTGAAGAAGCAGATGGATTATGGATAAATTTACAAGGAAAAGATAGAAAAGAAAAATTAGAAAAAAACAAACAGAAAGCAGAAAGAGAAAATAAAGAATTTAACCCAAAGATGAAAATAAAAACAGAGCTTAAATTACATGTAATGTATGAAGGATGGAAAAAAGATGATCCAAGACATAGTTTAGTAAATAAGCAATATATAGCAGGAATAATGAAACCAAAAGAAATAGCAAAATTAAGAGATGCAAGAGTATATAGCCAATATGATGAAAGTAAAATAAAATTAAGAGTAACAAATGGAGATGGAGCAAAATGGACAAAAGGAACAACTGCAAAAGAAGGAATATATCAAAAAGACCAATTTCATATAATGCAAGAAATAGTAAGAGATGTACCGAAAGAATATAGAAATATATTTGTTGAATTAATAAATAAAAAAGAATTTGAAAAAATACAACCAGCAATAGATGGATTAAAATATGAATTAAATGGAGAATATCAGGCAGTAAAGAAATTGAATAAGTTAGAAAGTTATTTAAGTAGTGATTTAGAAAGATACCAAGATATAGTAGAAGTTCCAGAAGCGCCAGAAGGAATAGAATACAGAAATATGGGAACACAAGAAAGTCAAATATTTAGCAAATTAAAGAAAAGATTTTGCAGTGGAAGAAAAGCATTTAGCATATATGGAGCAAATGCATTAAGTAAAGTTTGCGTATTAAGTGAAAAATTTAAAATAGATGAATTAGAGACGCCAATACCAATAGATACAAGTGTTGAAGATTGGATTAAAGAAATAGAAAATGATGTAAAATTAAACAGACAACATAGGTCTAATAGAATAGAAACAGAAGAAAATAAACCAATAAAAAATATAATAGTAAATTCAAATTGGATAAAAGAAATAATGAAAATGAAAGAGTTTTCAGAGATGAGATGTAGTTTTTAAAAATAAAAATGCTATGTTTTATTAAGTGAACTTAAAAATAATAAAAGTGTTTAAGCAATTGATATTGAAGGATTAGAAAAAAATAAAAAATTGCCTACATTTACTTGACACATACTTATTTATAATAAATTGCAATTTTTATTGACTTTTTCAATAAATTTGATTATAATAAAAATAGGAAATGGAGAATCCACAAACGTGGTTTGCCAGTTATATATGTAAAAAAACACATCTAACCGTCAATTACAGATGTGTTTTTTTATTGTCTATTTGCTTAAAATTATAACCAGTATAATTAAGGCAAATACTATAATAGTTTCGACAATTATAACAAATAAAAGTAAGTATATTATTTCTAATAAAACAGCTTCTATCATAGTACCACCTCCTCACTCACAACATAAGTTGTGAATTAAAAGTGGCAAACCACATCTGCTTATTCCCATTTCCTATGTTAAATAGTATAGCATGGGAAATAATAAAAATCAACACTTAAGAACAAGATTTTGTGGTAACTTTTTTGAAGAAATTTATTGTAATTTATTAAAATTATGATATACTTTAATAAATTGATTGATATTTGTATCAATCGTTATGCGAGCCAAAAAAGTTGTAGATAACTACGCCAACGGCACCATTAGAACCTCAAGCGTTTCGAAAGATAAGCTTGAGGTTTTAATTTTTGCAAAAAATGAGATAATGTTTTTTATTTTGATTATAGGATTGAAATAAGGTTTGAAATTAGAGAAATTGAAGCAAGAATATGCACATAAACTATCACTAATAGTGAAATTTGTTGAATAATTTTTTATTTTGTGATATTCTAAGAAAAAAAATCGGATAAAGATGAAGGGATGATGTTATATGAAAGCAATAAAATGCGAATTATGTGGTTCAAATGAATTCAAGAAAATTAATGGAGAATATGAATGTCAATACTGTCATACAAAATATACGGTAGAAGAAGCTAAAAAAATGATGATAGAAGGAGTTGTAGATGTAAAAGTTGATACTTCTGATAAGCAAAGAAATTATGAAAAATTAGCTGAAAGAGCATTTGCAGATCAGCTATATGATCAAGCCTATGATTATTACAACAAATTACTAGAAATAGATAGTGACAATTGGAAGTATGTTTATAAAAAGGGACTTTGTGCTGCATGGCAATCAACATTAGCTAATTTTAGAGTTGACGAAGCAATAAAGGCATGCAAGAATGCGTTTAATATTATTGATATAAATAATGTAGAAATAGAGAATAAGGAAGAAGTATGTTATCAAATGGCTGATGAAATAAATAAGGTTGCAGTAGCTTTTTGTAAGCTAGCTCAACAACATTATTCAGAGTTTTGGGAATTAGATACAGCAGCTCCCAACTACTGGGAACAATTACAGCAATGTATTTCATGTGAAGAATATTGCATTAGCTTAATTAAAGAATATGCTAAAGTAGAACCAAGAGATAAAGAATTATATATAACAATATTAAAAAATTTGGTTATATATTATGTTGAAATATGTGCAAGAAGAAAATATAAAAGTGGATATGGCGAATATGGAGCTATATATAGTTGGATATGGTACAAAAATGAATTAAGGGCTCCAATGCTAGCAAATTATGATAAATACACAGCTGAATTAAGAAGTTTGGACCCTACATATACTGTACCAGCGATAGAGAGAGAAGGAAAAGGTGGTTGCTATGTTGCAACATGCGTTTATGGTTCGTATGACTGCCCAGAAGTATGGACTTTAAGAAGATATAGAGATTACAAATTATATAAAACTTGGAATGGAAGATTGTTTATTAAACTGTATTATGCAATAAGTCCTACAATAGTAAAGTGGTTTGGAGGAACAAAGTTGTTTCAGTCTATATTTAGAAGAAAATTGGATAAAATGGTAAAAAGCTTAAAAGAGCAAGGATATGAATCAACACCATATAATGATTTATTTTAATGAAAAAGCTAGTGCTATCAGTGAAAAATTACTGATAGCACTAGCTTTTTTTATGGAAATATGCTAAAATAGCAAAGCTTAATTATATAATCTCCTTCAGGAAGTTGACATAAAAGAAATAAAAAATCCAAATAAATGTACAAATTTTCCAGAGTGCATCTGCTTTAGCGCTTGTATACTTGTATTGGATATGGGTATTTTCAAGGGACCATAAGCTTTTAGCCTTTTTAGGAACAGTGACTATTGCAGTATTCTGTATTTGCACGATAGTTGATGCTGGTGAGCTTACAAATATATTTAAAGGCATAGACTGGGATGAGTATCTTATGATATTAATAAGTATAGCCTCAATAGTCCTAGCATATATGCAAGGCAAAAAGCTGTATATAGAAATGCAACAAGAGAGGACAATAACTGAAGTAGTTGTAAAATATAAACACAACTACAAAGAAAAATAAATTTTCCACGAAGATTAGTCTAATGCCTCATGGTATTGGGCTAATTTTTTACTAAAAATGGTTAAATACTTGCAATAAATATTTACAAGTGTTATTATGATTGTATAGTAATTTTCTTGTAAAATTTGGAGGAGATATGAAACAAACGAAGGAAAAAATAATAAATATAAATGAAATTTTTCAAATACAATCACCACAAGATGCATGCGAATTTGAAAGAATTGCTAAAGGCAGAAAATTTTGTAAAATAGGTGATAGAATTGGTGATATTTGTGATGAGGAATTAGAAAGATATTATTATGAAAATAGCAGGAATATATTTGTAAGAATATTTAAACGCAAAAAATATAATAAAAATAAAATGATGATAGAAAGCAGAACAACAAGCGTAATAAGAGCAATAGCAGCACAGCAGATTAGAGAATGTGAAGATGAAAATATTACTAGAGAAAAGCTAATAGTAAATATAAAAAATATAATCTTAGAAAAAGTAAATGAATATAACAGGGGATTACCTAAAGCAGGATAGTTCCTGTTATATTTTTGATTGAAAAAATATATAAAGTAATGTATAATAAAAAATACTTAACAAAATGAAAGGATGGCAAAGATGAAAGTAATAGAAAAATACAAAGAAAAAATAGAAGAAGAAAAGAAGGCAGGTAAAAACATAATTGCATGTACAGTTAATTATGAAGTAAAATCTTTAAATTATGATATACAATGTGATGAAAGAGTAGAATTATTAGATATATCAACAAAAGATGGAAAAAGAGTGTATGTAAGAGGAATACTATACGTAATGGCTAAAGCATTAAACGAATTATACCCAGCAGCACAACTTAGTGTAAATTATCAATTATCAAATGCAATGTTTTGCAAAATTGATAACATAGCTGTAACAAATGAAATGCTAGAAAATATTAAAAATAAAATGACAGAAATTATAAGTAAAGATATAGAAATAGTAAAAAAGAGAATGAGCAGGGAAGAAGCAATTGAATTTTATAATAACGAGAAGACTTTGAGAGGAATTGCACAAGTAGATAATAAGCAAAAAGAGGAAGTCTCTTTATATTATTGTGAAGATTACTACAATTATTTCTTTGGAGTAATGCCAATTTCAACAGGGTATATCAAAATTTTTGATATAGTAAAATATGCCGATGGTTTTTTGGTTAGATATCCTTCAACAAAAGAACCTAATAAATTAGAAAAATACCAAGATAATAAGAAATTAGCAGCTACATTGAAAGAGTATGATGACATTCATAAAGTATTAAACATAAATACGTTATACAAATTAAATAAAGCAATAGAAGAGGGAAAAACTACAGATTTAATACTATTATCTGAGGCACTACATGAAAAGAAAATAGCCAATATAGCAGATGACATTGCAAAAAGAGAAAATGTAAAAATGGTGTTAATAGCAGGACCATCATCATCTGGAAAAACAACTTTTGCAAAAAGGTTAGGAATAGAATTAAGATTAAATGGCTTAAAGCCTGTTACAATATCTGTTGACAACTATTTTGTTGAAAGGGAGAATAATCCTAAAGACGAAAATGGAAACTACGATTTTGAATGTTTAGAAGCTTTGGATTTAGAACTATTTAATAAACACATAAAAACACTATTAGAGGGTGGCGAAATAGAAGTACCAACGTTTGATTTTAAAGAAGGTACAAAGAAATATAATGGAGAAACATTAAAACTTGCAGATGATGAAATCTTAGTAATAGAGGGAATTCATTGCTTAAATGATAGATTAACTAGTGCTATTCCTGCTAGTCAAAAATATAAAATATATATAAGTGATTTAACTGTTTTGAACATAGATTATTGCAATAGAATATCAACAACAGATACACGTTTAATTAGAAGAATTGTAAGAGACAACAATTTTAGAGGATATAGTGCTCTCCATACATTAAAAACTTGGTATAGTGTAAATAGAGGAGAAGATAAAAATATATTCCCATTCCAAGAAAATTGTGACGCAATGTTTAATTCTTCATTGGTTTATGAAATTTCAGTTCTAAAGAAATATGCATTACCAGAATTGGAGAAAATAGAAAATAATTGCCCAGAATATGCAGAGGCAAAAAGGCTAATTACATTCTTAAGATATTTTAAAGAAATACCTACAGATGATATACCAAAGAATTCATTATTAAGAGAATTTGTTGGAGGAAGCATATTCGGAGAGTAAAAGCGAAAGGAAAGAAAATGGCGAGATTATTTACTAAAATAGATGAAGAGTTTGTATGTGAAAATTGTGGAAAAACTGTACCAAAATTAGGCTATTCGTGCAGAAATCACTGTCCATATTGCTTACATTCCAAACATGTAGATAAAAACCCAGGAGATAGAGAAGAAGAATGTAAGGGGTTATTAGAGCCAGTTGGAGCAGAGGTAGATAGCAAAAAGGGTTATGTGATAATATTTAAATGTAAAAAATGTGGAATGATACGAAAAAATAAAGTAGCAAAAGATGATAACATGGATTTAGTAATAAAATTAACAGCGATGCATAATTATTAAAAATAAAAAGTATAAATTGCTTTAAAATCAATTTATACTTTTTGCTTTTTAAATTTCTCTATTTAGATTTCCGTTGGTATATTCGGTACCAGTTAATTTTTTGCCGGTTTTTACAGTAGATAGAATTGTATTTATTTGCTCAATGCTTTCATCTAAAATATCAATTCTAACAGAATCTACGTTAAGTTTGGTAGTATCAATAGACATTATTTTACTATTGTAAATAGAGGTAACAGTTTGAACCTGGTCCGCAATTATCCTAAATTTTAAGCCTAATCTGTCTTTTAAGTAATATGAATTATTAGATTTACACTTCATCTTACATTCTGGATAGCATTTATTGTTTTTTCCAAGCAAACAATAAGATGAGTTCATTAAAATTGATCTTCCATAAGCTATTAATTCAACAGGTAACGGGCTTGCGAGGCAAATATTATTTAGAATATCTAAATTAGACTCTATAGAAGGAGTTATAATATTAATCCCAATATTAGCTAATTCATTAATAGTGTATCTATTAAAAACATTCATTGTATAATTTGCGATGAAGCGGTATTTATTATCCGTAATAAAGCTCTTTAAAAATACTACTTCAGAAATGTTAGATATTACAAATCCAGATATATTATATTTTTTGACTAATGCAGTCAAATTATGCAATAGCAAGTTTTTATAATTAGCTTTCATGATAGTTGGCATGTATACAAAAACATGAAACTTATTAGATAGAGCCTGTAATATGCTGCTATATTTTGAATTAATAAAATATTTTAATGGAATATACACATTATCACAGCCTTCTAAATTGTTATAATCATAGTCTAAATTAAGTTGCTCTAGTAACACACTAATTGTTCTATTTGGCAATGACACAGATGGGCGATAACCCTGTTCTAAATGCGTATTTGTAAATTCAATTGTTGACTTTTTAGTAATTTTACCAACTAGCAATTCGATAGATTTTCTTCTAACATCGTTTAATAAGCTTACATTTACAAACAAATTATCATTTAATTCTAAATCTATATTTTTTACTGAATAAGGTGTGTTACCTAATTTTGAAAATTGAGAGATAACCTTTTCTGCTGTAATAGGAGAGCTTTTTGATGCTTCAGGTACAATATCTGAAACAAATTCTACTGCAAGATTATTGTAAAAAGGTGGGTTGTATCCAGTAGAAATTGATACTACGATTGGCTTTCCTTTTTTTATAGATATTTTAAAGTCTAAAGGTATTTTCTTTAAATTAGCATTTGGTGTATAAGTAGCACTTGCTTGACTTACCATTAATTTATCAGAAAGTTTATAAACTTTACTTCCAACTTTGATATTTCCTTTCATTCTACCAAGTTTTACAGTAGATTTTATAGGAGCCGATTTTATATTTTCACCTTTAAGCATTAACTCTGAAACAGTATATTTTCCAGTTTCTCCATCAATTGAAATAGTATCTCCAATAGAAATTATTTCATTTGTTTCTAGGGTAATATATCCTCTGGAAGGATTGTAATTTGAAATATTTCCTAAATAAATTCCCATATTATTAGGTTTGTCAGGAAATATTAAATTTGTGTTAGGTTCTGTAGAAAGGTGACCTGATGAAAATCCTCCTCTATTAAAAACTTGCAATAATTCTTTTTTATCTTCCAAAGAAACAGTATATTCTTCATTATTAATGATTTTATCAATATATTTTCTATAAATTCGTGTAACAGTGGCTACATATCCAGGAGTTTTCATTCTACCTTCAATTTTAAAAGAAGAGACACCACATTTTATAAGTTCTGGCAAGAAATCCAATGAGCATAAATCCCTAGGACTTAATAAAAATCCCTTATCTATGGACGTTTCTTTATTATTTTTAGCCTCTAGCAATTCATATGGTAATCTACAAGGCTGAGCACATTTTCCACGGTTGCCAGAACGCCCACCAACTAAACTAGAAAACAAGCATTGTCCAGAATATGAAATGCAAAGGGCTCCATGTATAAAAACCTCTAATTCAATATTACAATTGTTTCGTATATATTCTATTTCATTTATTGGCAATTCACGGGATAAAACTACTCTTTCAAAGCCAAGCTTTTCTAATTCTAACACACCTTCTAGATTATGAACTGTCATTTGAGTACTAGCATGTATAGCTAAATCTGGAAAGTGTTTAATTAGATATTTAGCAAATCCTAAATCCTGAACAATAACAGCATCAATTCCGAATTCATAAGCAGTTTTTGCAAGTGAAACAGCTTCATCAAACTCGTTGTCTGTTAATAAAGTGTTAATAGTTAAATTAGTTTTAACATTTCGAAGTTTGCAGTATTCTATAGCTTCTTTTAATTCATCTATATTAAAATTTTTCGCGTTAGCTCTAGCACTAAAAGAGCTGGCTCCAAAATAAATTGCATTTGCACCATTTTGAACTCCTGCACGTAAACAATCAAAATCACCAGCAGGAACCAAAAGCTCTGGTATATATTTTTGTTTCATATTTTATTCCTTTCAAACATCATAAAGATTAGTTCATATATATTGTAACACACTTTAGCGAAAAATCATACTATACAATATATAATAAAAAAGGAGGGAGAAACATGCAAGACGATAATAGAGGATGCGGATGCAATGATGATGCAAGAAACTGCTGTGGCGGTGGACCTTTAAGTGGATTATTTGGAGGAAATTGCTGTGGAGATAATGGAATACTATTTTTTATAATAATATTCTTATTACTATTTACAAATAATGGATGCTGCGGAGGCGGAAGAAGATAATACATTAATAAGCTACTAGCTAAATAAGAGAACCGTAAATATTAAAAAATGGGAGAGAAAATCTTCCATTTTTTGTGAATTTGGTATAGCTTTTTAAAAATATATGTGCTAGAATATAGTCATGCCACTATAGCTCAGTTGGTAGAGCAGCAGATTCGTAACCTGAAGGTCGTGAGTTCGATTCTCGCTAGTGGCTCCATTTAAAAGCAACTTACGAACTTGATTGGTCGGAAGTTTTTATTTTTTAATCAGAAGTTTATTATAAAAAAACTAAATTCGAAGAGAAATGACTTCCTTTTATATGTGGTAAATATATACCTGAAAAAGTTTACATAAGTTTGACTTTTTATAAATAATGTGCTATAATAAGAACGTACGCAAACAAACAATAAAGCTAAGAAAGGAAAAGCGTTATGAAATGAAGTGAACCCAAAATGTTAGACAAAAAGTTTAACAAGGAGGGTTCATTTTTTA
>OCMB01000186.1_pt1 | contig 10028 bp, 17 predicted proteins | sample 1496101 | NCBI WGS metagenome assembly OCMB01 (sample SAMN01760949, study PRJEB22395) | human gut metagenome | reverse complement strand
AAAACTGTGTTAAACTACTTTTATTGTAGCTTGACACAGTTTAGTTTACACTCTCCTTTCACGCCTATGGAATGTGGGATTTTTCACAGCATCCAAGGGAAATGTTCATAACAAACAATGAGAATTTTCCCTGCTATTTATTTATCTACTTTATGGTGTACATCTTGCCGATGGTTTTGATATTAGCAAGCCGATTCTTCTACCTATGTTGGAGATATAGAATACCCTTCTTTTATTTCTTTGGTGTGAATGCGGCTCATATCGTACACTGGAGTTGGTACACAACTCAAGATATGATAGATTCCTGCTTCACTGTCATGGTGGTAACGGCAATATTCTATCTGTACTCTTTTGTGGATTTGTTTATCAGTCGAAGTAAGTTAGGACGTAAAATTTGTGCGTGATTATGGGAAAAATATTGAATTATAAGATACTCGGAACGGCTTTGAAATCATTGGCTGATGCTTGCTTTAAGGCAGACGAGCAGCAGCGAAATGGCGAGAAGGTCACCGCTTGCGGTATGAGCGATGATGACCTGGATAGATTGTGCGACATCATCCCCGATATGCTCAATCCGATGATGAGCACTGAGGAAGTCAAAGAGAAACTGCACGTTTCTGATGCGACATTGAATAGAATGGTAGCGAGAGGCGATATTCCTAACGGTGAGTGCAAGAAGCGTGGGCACACCCGATATTGGAAGAAGTGGGATATTCTTCACTTCATTAAGAGTAAGAGAGGTAAGTGATTGCCTCTCTTTTTTTTGTTTCAGTTTGCGTGAGTGACAGTTGCAATTTTTGCAACTGTCACTCTGACTTCCCAGATTTCGTGGATTTAAAAATACAATATTTCGATAAAATTATATGTGATATTATACAATTTTTCTGCAAAAATATATATTCGTTTATATGAAGGCATAAAGTTTTGCACTTTTTCGCCGAATCTATTTGATGATTAAATATTTTATTGTATATTTGCAGCATCATTGTTTAATCATCAAATAGTTATCGTATGGCAGATAGAATTAAAGATATTGTTGTAGGCGTAATTCTTGCAATCCTCGCCTATCTTAAACCGATTGAAGGCGAATTGTCTTCGCTTATGATCGTCTTCGCCCTTAACTTTATTTTCGGTTATCTCAGTGGGATGATTGCAAAAGGAGAGAACTTCGAGTTAAAGAAAGCCGTTGTGTGTATCGGTCACGCTACGGTCTTCTTCGTCCTATGTGCGGCAGTGTATGCCATCGGGCGATTCAAAGGACAGATGGAAGGTTCCGTTCAATGCGTGTCCTTTATCTCGTACCTAGTATTGTGGTTCTACGGATGCAATATTCTTAAGAACTTGAAACAGATATTCAAGAAGGGAACACCACCTTGGTATGTAGTCAGCTTTATCTACTACCTTATGCGCTTCAAGTTTATTGAGAAGATTCCATATTTAGCTGATTATTTAAATTACGCAGAAAAGGAGGAAAAGGTATGATGTTGTTAGCTATATTAATGGTAGCCGCTATCATGGCAGGCATCATTGCTTTTGGTTGCTTGATTCAAGGAAATGATTATAGCGAGGAGGAGTAAGTATGGCAGATTCAAAAAAGCTCGTTCCGTTTATCCTCAGCTGGGAGACGGACAGATACACAAATAACAAGAAAGATAAGGGCGGTCCAACAAAATACGGCATCACCCTTGCAACCTGGAGAAGGGTCGGCTATGATAAGAATGGCGATGGCATTCTGAATGAAAAGGATGTAAAGCTCCTTACCGAGGACGATTTTCAACGTGTCTTCAAACAGAACTATTGGGACGCCTGCAAAGCAGACCAAATTCAAAATCAGAGTATTGCCAACATGCTGGTAGATTTCGCCTATAATAGCGGAGTAAGCAGAGCTGTGAAGTACCTTCAGAAAACTCTCGGGGTAACAGCAGACGGCATCATTGGCAAGAATACGCTATCTGCTATCAATGGATCTGATGGCAAGAAACTTTTCGAGCGGTTCAAAAAGGCAAGAAAGAATTATCTGATCAGGATTGCAGTTGGTGAGCAGAAGAATAATCTCGAAGGTTGGCTTCGGAGAGTAAGTTATATAACATACGGACACTTAAAATTGAATGAATAATGAAATGGCATGACTATAACTTTTGGAAAGCGGTTGTCGGCATAACGCTTGCAATGTACGTTTCACTGCTAATTATCGGTTGTGGGTCTTCAAAGACAGTCACTAAACAGACGTATTTGAAAGACGAGCTGAATGAAAGAAATTTCGATTCTCTCTTCACTACTCGTATGTCATACTCCTTTGAGCAATGGCTTCACTTTCAGAAGCGCGAGATTGAAAAGAACACTAAGGATAGTAGCTATGTCAAAGATAGCACTGCTACAAGGTTTGATGCGCAAGGGAAGAAAGTCGGCGAGGATAGGCTACATTACGAATATCATAGCCGAACGGAGAAAGATACTCAAAGATTGCTTGACAGCATCAGTCAATACAAATCATATAAAGACAGTTTCAGTATATATAGGTCCAAGTGCGACTCGTTGATGAAAGTAAAGAATGAAAGTAATACGAAAATCATCAAGGAACCTGTTTCAAAAATGCAGAATATTTTTTCTCATATAGGTGTGTTTAGTTTTTTATTAATATGGGTTATTGTGATATACATATTCTTATATGTATATGAAAGGAAACATTCTTAGATTTCTTTTTTAGGTTTGAGATTGATTTAGGATAACTTGTTGGCGGCTGCTCGTGATGAGTGGTCGCCTTTTTTTGTTTGCAAAGAATATTTTTCGTTCTAAGAGGATAAAAAATGAGTCTACCTACTATCACTATAAACCACTGATTTAGAGTCACTAACAAAAACTATGATAGCCTTATAGCTTATTTCAAAACAATTTTCTAACTTTGCACACGTAACGTTACAAATAGTGTTAGTTAAATATTAAGGTTAAATTAAAAATTCGGGATATGGAAAGTAAAACTTACGTGTTCAATCCAGAGAGCGGCACAAGCGGCACAGGCTCTAATGGAATCTTGGCTATGCTTCCTGCACTCATGCAGAAACAGGGCGTTGACCCAGGTCTTATTGCACTCTTGAACAACCGTGGAAACGGAAATGGTTGGGGTGAAGACATCTTTGCTATCCTTTTGTTGTTCATCCTTATGGGCAATAATGGTATGGGACTCTTCGGAGGTAATCGCTGCATGGGTTCCAACGGACAGGGCGGTGTTATGCCAATGCTTAACAATGATGCCAATACTGCCGTTATCATGCAGGCAGTTCAGCGCAACGGCTTTGATGTTCAGAGCTTGGCTACAGCCCTCAACACATCAAGTGACGCAGTCATGGCTGCAATCAATGGCTTAGGTCAGCAGATTTGCAACCTCGGCAATCAGATGGGCATGAATGCTAATCAGATTTTGACTGCTATCATGCAGGGTAACAATGCCATCGCTACCCAGTTGGCAGAATGCTGCTGCAAGACCAATAACGCCATAACTGCAATGGATGGCAACCTCAAGTTGTCTATCTGTCAGCAGACACATGCCATCAATGATACGGCAAATGCCAATGCTTTGATGCTCCGTGACAAGGCAGATGCTAACAATCAGTCTGTCTTGGCTAAGTTGGATCAGATGCAGACACAGGCAATGCAGGATAAGCTCGATGCTTTGAGAGAGAAGAATAGTGCCCTGCTTGCTCAGATTTCCAATGAGCATCAGACACAGGCTTTGCAGTCTTATCAGGCGCAGGTCATCACACCAGTAAATGCAGCTTTGGCTGCACTGCAGGCAGAGGTGGCTGGTATCAAGTGCAAGTTGCCTAATACCATCAGTGTTCAGTACCCTCAGTACGGAGTATTCAACAAGGACGTTTATACTGCTGCCGCCATGGGAGCTTATGCAGGTGATGTAGCGGCTTCTCGTTCAACTGTAGGATGCGGTTGTTAGGAAAGGAGGTAACTATGTTCCCTTTATATCCATTCAATCCATTTATTCCAATCGGTCAGAGAAACCAAATCAAACTTATTGATGTAGGCGGTATCTATGAGCTGAAGACAAATGCCCAGCAGGTTACAGATGCTAGTGTAGATTATGGTATCAATCCTTGCTACTACAATGCTTTGCCTTGCGAGTGCATTGTACTCTTGAAGATACATCAAGGAGTTGCCGCTGCAAGTGCGACACTTCCTGTCACAATCGTAACTCCAAATAGTGGTTCGACCACTGTTAACGGAACCGCCAACACTAGCGCTTCCGGCACAACAAAGGTGCCAGTTGTAGATCATGCTGGTAAGTCAGTGACGGGAGCAAGTGTTTCGGGAACTACGGAGGCTTTGGCATACATCAATAAGAAGAGCGGTATTATCCGACTGCTTGGGTTTCAGCAGCCTACAGGCGGCTAACAGAGTATTAACTATGGGACAGATTGAAAAGTCTGTCCCACTAAAAGAGAAAGAAAATGTTTCAAGGACTAAGACAGTCTTCTCTCTTCTACATCTTAGACAAGGGAGGAGAAAAGCCGACTCTAAAAATCGGTCAAGTAATATCGGTCAGCAATCCTCAGCAGAAATATCCTAGCTATATGCCAGGACAGACTCCGACATTGGAGACGACCGTTGATGTTAAGGTACAAGTAGAAGACCAGCAGGTCAATTTCGAAAAGCTGCCATCTACGGCACAGATAGTGAACTTCGGCAATGAAGGTGTTGTTGTCAGTGACAGCAGAGAAGCTATGTGCGCCGAGATTGATGCTATGCTGCGACATTCCAAGGGAGTCGTGGAAAGTGTAGATTACCACAATGGAGTCATAAGCTCCTGCGAGGAAATGCTCACTAGAATCAACCCACAGATTGCCAAGGAGAAGCAGCAGGAGCAGGACATCAATAACCTCAAATCAGAGGTCAGCGGCATGAAGGGAACGCTATCCAATATTGAATCCATGCTGTCTAAGGCTTTGAGCGGTAACAATTTTAAAAAGTAATTGCTATGGGATATATGGTAGAAATTACGGAAAACAAGTTCGATGAGCTTGTTGACAACTGCGAGGAAATGGTTCGAGCAGGTGGCAAGGTTATGAAGTGCTTGGATAGTTTGAAGCGCGAGCGTATGGGAAACCGTATGCCGATGCCAGACTATCGTGACAAGTGGGACGATGAAGATTGGCGCGACGAAGACCGCTATGGAGAGCGACGCTACTATGGTCGCCGTGGTGGTGGACGTTACTAATGTTTAATTCGGTGGCGGGGATTTCTCCCTGCCACCCTTAATAGAAAAAGCTATGGGAAAATGTAGAATGCCTTTGGATGCTTACGATATGAAGCCAGAAGGAATGATAGCATATCTGAGATATAACGGCTGGCACTTCAACAAGAAAGCTTGCGAGTGGGCAGTTGCTCAGATGAGAAAATACAACCCAGTCACCAAAAAGGATGAGGAGGTTGAATACATGGATAAGGATAAGGTTGAATCCATCCTTACCAAGCAGGGAGTGACGCTTGAAAATAATGTAGGCTATGATCATGTCTATGTGGCAAACATGGTTAAGGCTGATTTCTATAAGTCTTCCATCGAGGACGAAGCTCACATGGCTTTGTTCGTGAAAGATATGGTTGATGATACCGACCAGAAGGATGGCTTCATCTTTAACAGATTCTATGCCGATTGTAACCATAATGGCATCGGCATTCCATGGGATGATATTTTATGATAAGTCAAGAGATATATCTAGAGAAGTATGATTGGAGGATTCTTGTGTTCTACGGTTTAAAAGCAGCAGATACCGAAGAGGTATGCAACTCCCTTGTGCAGATAGGCTGCACAGAAAAGGCGGTCGAAAGCGCAAGGGAGCATTGCTTGCGTGGAATGCCTAACACAGGTCTCACCTACTCCAACCTTGCAGGTAGAAAGAGCGTGGTTGCTATCAGTAGGACCACAACGGAATATGAGTTTGTGAATACTGTCACACACGAAATGTTCCACGTTGTCACTCACATCTGCGAATCACTAGGTATTGACTTGAAAGACGAAGAGCCTTGCTATATGATGGGATGGCTCTGCCAGGCTATTAGTAGGATATTTATTTAAAACTTAGAAATATGACGGACATTAAATTAATGGTGGATGCTGCAAGGCAGCTTAACCAGACTTGGAAAATGACTAGTAACGGTTTGGAGACGGATAATATTCCAAACGATGTGTATAATGCTTTGTGCGAAGTGGATGAAGCAGTAACCAATCTGATAGACAAGATTGGTGAAGCTACAAAAATAATTACATTAAGCAGCATCTACAAGAACGCATAAAGCTCTGATACTCAGCAAGTTAAATTTAGTATTTTTAACTAAAATAAAATGTGGTATATTTGCATATATCACATTTTTTTTGTACCTTTGCATATAGAAAGAGTGGTTATTTTAACTAACCACAGATTATGTTGAACCAATTAAAATCTTAAAAAGATGGAAGAAATTAAGGAAATCAAAAAGAATTATGAAATGGGATTCATTTCGTCACATGAATTTCTTTGTGAATATGCAGGCGTTCTTTCTAAACTTGGAGCGCAGGGTGAACTGATTGATGCTATGAATACGGCATTGGCACCTCTTGCAGATTTCGTAGTGAAGGACATCTTGAATGCCAAAGATGCCGAGAAGAAACAGATTAAGGACTTCTTTAATTTTAAGTAGATATGGGAGCTCTTCTTTTAATAAACGGATTGATTTTTCTGCTTATCGTAGCGATAGTAGATTTAGCAATGAAACATTAATAAAATAAGCCCTCGACATCACGGTTAAGTCACTTATATGAAAGCAATTAAAGTAGCAGTATTTTTTGAAATGATGAAAAGACTTATGATTCAGTACTCATTTGATGAGTTGCAGGGTACTACTTTCAGAAGTCATTTCGGTGCAGTTGGCCTTGGTGATACGCAGGAAAGAAACGGCTTCTTCCTTGCAGCCTACATAACAGATAATTCTGTGTTACAAGATGGCTTTATGGAGGGAGTAAGAACATTCCTTGATGATGCAGTCGTATATAAGTACGATTCTCCTTATCAAGAGAAGGGTGTTCTGGAGAAAGAATTAATGTACATAATTGAGATTAAAAATGAAGACTAGCAGTTTATATGTTACCCGCGACGATGAAATGTATGACACAAAGAGCGGGTTTGAAACTTACGAGGAGGCAAATTCCTATCGTGAGGAGTGTCAGAGAAGTTGGATCAATCATGCCGACTATGTTTTTCTTATAACAAGAGACTCTGCTGGGAATTTTATCAAAGAGACAAACTTGACAAAAGCAACAAAGGAAGAGAGAATCAAGCTTCTTGAAGAAGCAGGCATTCCATTGAAATAATTTGTAAACCAATTAAAATATTAAAGATTATGACAACAGCAACAATTTTGAGTAAGGCTGCCGAGGATATGGTAGCAGTTCCTTCTTCAGTTAATGAAGACAAGTTCTTTGATTTCGAGAAAGCCAAGACTCAGGCCATCACTCTCGAACAGTTGAGTCGCACACACCGCGAGGATGATGTTTACGGAAATCCACTTCGTGGCATCTATCACTTTGACCTTTTCAATAAGGTCATTGATGAGTGTACTGAACTCGGCTACAATGTGGAGGTTTACGATATGTTTGCCGCACAGAACAGAGACCGTCAGTCGCCTGGAGTAGTTCGCCTCCCACAAGTGGAGGCGGTCAAAGGTCAGCATGCGGTAGAAGCGCATATCCTCCGCCGAGTTTATGCCAATATCCGTATCACTGATTTTGATAATGACGAGACTACTACTAATGTGGCCGTAGCCTTCCATCAGAAAGGTATTCAAATTGGATTCGGTCCGAATGTGATGATTTGCCACAATCAGTGTATGCTCTCTCCGGAACTGTATATGTCCAGCTATTCCGAAAAGGGCAAGAAGGGTTCCGGTATGGATGTGGCAGCAATGCTTGATACCTTGAAGTCGTGGCTTGTTGATGCCCGGCACATCATCGAGACTGATCGTGAGCGTATTGCCAAGATGAAGGAGACACGCATTACTGCAGAACAGATGTTCTTGCTCATTGGCTTGATGACTGCTACAAGAGTAAAGGCAGATACATCACGAAAGTCTATTCGTGAGAACATCACCTATCCTCTCAATCAGTCGCAGATTACACTCTTCACAGAGGATATGCTGGAGGCTTACCACGACAAGGAGTTTGTGACTGCCTGGGATATGTATAATTCTGCGACCAACTTGTATAAGGCGAACAAAATGGATATTCCAGCTCTCCTTCCGCAGAACAGAGCAATGGTTAACTTTATGAAGGCCAATGGTCTGATAATTTAATTGGTTCGAAAGGAGCTTCCAAGGGTTAGTCCTTTGGTTGCTCCTTATATAGAACGTAATCCAATACTTTTCTATTTGCAGCGTCTATATTGGCAACACTCTTGTCAATATAGATAGCTGTTGTCCTGTTTCCATGGGAATGCCCCAATGCCTCGGCAATGATTTCTTCGGGTATTCCTATGGAGAAGGCTATTGTTGCCCACGTATGTCTAGCCCAATACAGAGAGATATGTGCAAACAGAGGATTATGCTTCGTATGATATTCCTTCTGAAAATCGTGAGCTTTCTTTTTCTCGTTCTTTTCTTTAGTGACAGGTCCTATTGCCTTCAGCCCCTTGTTTGCCTTGCACACAAATTGCTTGTAATTTCTCATATTCTCTGAGAAATTGACTAGCTTTGCTTTTCCTCTATACCTATTTATTATCTGTATGGCTTCCGGTTCCAGTCTGATGCTATACAGTCTTCCCGTCTTCTTTCGTCTATACAGTAATCTTCCATCTACAACATTCTCATCCGTACAATTAAGAATATCGGCAGGGTTTATCCCGATCAAGAAGAATGTAAGCTTGAAATAATCCAGGTACTTCTGCTGCCATGGTTGCACATTATAATTAAATAAGGTACGTAGCTCATCTACAGAAAGAGAACGTTTTTCTGTCTGCTCCGGATTTATATCGAAAGTTCTCATTGGATAATGGCTGGTTATCTCGTTATCGATGGCATCGTTGAAAACGGCACGTATGTTTCTGAAATGTATATTCCTGGAGTTCTTCTTTAATCCTTGTCTTACCAACTCGGCATCAAACCTTTTCAGCCAATCCTTTGAGATATCTTCAAAAGCGTAGGTATCTACCTTGCTATCGAAATCGCGCATCTTCTTCAAAGTGGTTGCATATATTTCCCTGGTTCTTTGCGCTGAGCGACTATTCGTATATTCTATATACCTATTTATAAATAAGTCTTTCTTCTTAACATCAGGGTCTAGATAGGCCACAACCTTATTCTTTATCTGTGTTGAAGTCTGTTTGGTAAGCTCTCCCTTCATCTGCAGTTCCAATATGGCATTATCTATCTCGACCAGTTTGTTCTTGACAAATAACTCCAACCTTTGCTTGTTTGGTGCATCGACTATTCTTTGCTTCTTAGCATCCCATTGTTCTTTTTTCAGTTTGACGCCAAGAGGAATGTAAGCTGCCTGCCTTTTCTTGGTTATGGCAACTTTTAGCGGTGCCGGCTCTCCGTCCTTGACCGCTCTTGTATCTAAGTATAGTTTCGTTGTTATCATTTGCAAGCTATTTGCAAGCAGAATTGTGCAAAAATGTGCAAGAATGTGCAAGAATGTGCAGGATTCTACTTAGTTGGATAAAATACGATGTTTTGGAAATACTTAATTTTCAGCGTTTTCTGCGGAAAGAGGGGGATTCGAACCCCCGATTCCCTTTAGGGGAATACACGCTTTCCAGGCGTGCCTCTTCAGCCACTCGAGCACCTTTCCAGTTTCGAAGTACAAAATTATCACTTTTTATTCGAAAATCCACATATTCGTTTGCTTTTTACATTTCTTTAACTAGAGAACGTATAAAACAAGCGCCCTGAAAGGACAAAAGCATCTATTTTAAAGCTTTTGCCCTTTCAGGGCGTATGGCGTCTCCAAGAGTACAAGCCCGCTAGGCGTCCCGGCGGATTTGCAATCC
>OCMB01000185.1_pt1 | contig 10151 bp, 10 predicted proteins | sample 1496101 | NCBI WGS metagenome assembly OCMB01 (sample SAMN01760949, study PRJEB22395) | human gut metagenome | reverse complement strand
TAATACTTATTTATATTGTACTTTAATCAAATAGAATTTACTTTTTCAATTGACCACAAAGAAATATTTGAACAAAATACACGAAAAGTATTGACTTTTTTTAATATAAATATATAATATTAATACAAAAATATTGAAATATTTATATTTTTGTGATAAAATATAGTTAACATAATAGTGAATATTATGGGATTTAATGCATATAATAATTATAATATTAATAGTTTAACTATTAATATTAAGCAGAAAGTTTACCACTGACCGATATGTGGTATATAAATGGTCGGGTTGAAAGTTTTCCGCTGACCAATATGCGGTATATAAATGGTTGGGTTGAAAGTATGGTTCTTCACCACTAGCTGATGGGGAACCATTAATTTTTACATAAGGAAGTAAATAGAGTGATAGAAAGAGGATTTTATATAATAAAGGATAAGTTTTTTGAAGATATGAATGATCCATATTTGAAAGGTAATAAGGAAGCTAATAGACCACATTATTATTGTTTCAAAGAAGATACAGGTTTATTTTGGATGATTCCATTAAGTAGTAGGATTGGTAAATATCAAAAGATAATTAAAAATAAAAGTAAAAATGGAAGACCATGTGATATTTTGCATATTGCAAAACTTGATAATGGAAGGAAAAGTGCATTTTTAATTCAAGATATGTTTCCAATAACAGAAAAATATATTGAAAGAAAATATACAATTGCAAATAATCACTTAATTGTTACTAGTGAACATTTAGCAAAGGAACTAGATAAAAAAGCTAAAAAAGTAAGGAATTTATTAGAAAAAGGTGTAAAGTTTACGCCAACGCAACCAGACATAAATGCAATTATTAACAAATTAATATAGGACAAGTAAAACTATTCTTAAAAAGAGTAGTTTTTTTGTTGCGTTTTTGAAACCGATATGCTAAAATGTAACAGAACGAAAGTTATGAAACTGAAATTGTAAAGGAGAGGTTGTTTTATGAAAATTGCAGCATATTGTAGGGTATCAACTGAAAAAGAAGCACAAATAGATTCATTAGAAAAGCAAATAGAGTTCTTTAATGACTTTACAAAAAAGAACGGATATGAATTGTACAAGCTATATGCAGATGAAGGAATATCAGGAAAACAAATAAAACACAGAAAACAATTTCAACAAATGATGGTAGATGCTAAGGCAAAGAAATTTGATAAAGTAGTAGTAAAAGATGTAAGCCGTTTTGCAAGAAATACAGTAGATTTATTACAAAGTGTAAGAGAACTAAAATCATATAATGTTCAAGTTGATTTCTTAAATAATGGCGAAGTAATGGAAGGTGGCTCCGAATTTATACTAACAATTTTAGGAGCAATGGCACAACAAGAAAGTGCAAATATGTCTAAAAGGGTTAAATTCGGAAAAGACATTACTGCTCAAAAAGGAAGAGTGCCTAATTTGGTATTTGGCTATGATAAAATTCCAGATGAAAGATATACTTTAAAAATAAATGAAGAAGAAGCAAAAATAGTAAAAGAAATATTTGAAAGCTATGTATATAAAGGAGTTGGAACAACAAAGATTGCTTGGGATTTAAACGACAGAGGAATAAGAACAAAGAAAACAAAATCAAAATGGGTACAAACATCTATTGTAAGAATGCTTAAAAATCCAATATATACAGGTCGAGTAACAAATAAAAAATCAGAAATAACAGACTTTATAACAGGCACAAGAAAAGATTTACCAGAAGAAGAATGGATAGTAGTTGAAAGACCTGAAATGAGGATTATATCAGATGAATTATTTAATAGAGCACAAGAAATTTTAGAACAACGTTCAAATGAATTTAAGTTAAAAAGTAAAAGAGAAAAAACAGAATATGTATTTAGTACACTTATATATTGCAAGCATTGTGGTTATTCATTTAGAAGAATAAAAAGAAAATATAAAGAAGATGGACCAGAATATATAAGATGGGTTTGTAGTGGAAGAAATTCAATGGGAGTAAATCATTGCCCTAATACAACAGTAATTGATGAAGAAGAACTCCTAAATGCTATAAAAGAATATTTAAAAAGTATAATCTCAAATAAAAAGAATTTTATGAAAGCAGTTGAAAAGGAATTTGAAAAGATTACAAAGTTACGAGAGAGCAATGAACGAAGTGAAGAAAGTTTACTTAAAGAAATTGAAAAGGTTACCACGAAAAAACAAAAATATATGGAAATGTTCCAAAACGAAGTTATTAATATTCAAGAATTAAAACAATATACAAATCCATTAAATGAAGATATTGCAAGATTAGAGCGAGAGTTAAAATTAATCACATCTGAAATAAAAGAAAAAGATGTACTAGAAAAAGAATTAACAAAAACAATAAAAACAGTAGATGACATATTAAATAACCAAACAATTACAAATGCTATGCTAAAAACAATAATAGATGTAATTGAAGTAGATAGCGATTCTAATGTAGAAGTAAGATTAAAGCTATTGAACGAAATAGGTAGTACACCAGCAGTTATTACTAATTTTAATGATATAAATCCAACCGTTACGAAAAGTAACAACAGTACATAAAGACGTATCTGAACGATTATTAAAGATAAATCCTGCGTTAGCTTCTGAGGTGAGAATAATTTTAGATGAAAATAAAGCGGAGAGACATATCAGAGGAGGGTTAGCAACGAAGTATAAATATAACCATCTAAAAGATAAAGAAGTAAGTTAAACAACAAAATAACAAAAGTATGCCTATATACATAAAATATGTATATAGGTATATTTTTGTGGTAAAAAGATTCAGAAAAAATAAAGAAGGTGAAAGTGTGGAAAAGATAAAGATAGGTGCTATAGTAACTAGGAACTCAGATAACAACAATATATTATTTTATGTAGAGGATATTATAAGATCAAGAGGAATGATGCCAGTAGCAATATTAAAAGGAGTAACTATAAGAATAGAAGTAAGTTCCTCATTAGAAGATATAAGACTAGAAAACAAAAGCATAGTAAAAAGTGAAATACAGAAATTCGATAATAATATAGACAGTAGAGCCAGAAGATTGCTAGAATATTATAATCAGAAAAGTGAAAACAGAAAAATATTTAGTGATAATAATTGTTTGATAATGCACTTGGATGGTGATAGAAAGTATGCGGAAAAATCAGCAAGAATTTATGATAGATTTCGACTGCAAGCAATTGTAAAGAATATAAAAGAAAACAGGCAACCGTTTGAAATTAGAAATTTATTAAACAAGTATAATCCTGATATAGTAGTTATAACTGGTCATGATGGAATGATAAAAAAGGGATATAGGTATAATGATATTTACAATTACAGAAATTCCAAATATTTTGTAAAAACTGTACAAGAGATAAGAAATTGGGAACAAGGGGAAAATAGGATTGCTGTTTTTGCAGGAGCCTGCCAAAGCTATTATGAAGCAATAATAGGTGCTGGAGCAAATTTTGCCTCATCGCCAGCAAGAATATTAATAGACTTTATGGATCCTATAATTGTAGCCCAAAGGATTGCTAATACTCCAGAAACTCAATATTTAAGGATAGAAGATATTAAAGAAAATTTAAGAGATGGAGAAAGAGGAATTAGTGGAATAGGAAGTTTTGGAAAATTAGAATTAGGATAAAAAACAACATTATAAACTGTACTATAAAATATAGTTGTTTATAATGTTGTTTAAATAATTGGTAGCGATGAGTGGATTCGAACCGCTGACCTAACGGGTATGAACCGTTTGCTCTAGCCAACTGAGCTACATCGCCATAACTTAAGACAAATATGATTATAAGTGGAAAATTAAATTTTGTCAAGCAAAATATTATAAAAAACTGGAGAATCCAGTTTTTTATAATGAACGTTCATCGTCCCTGTCTTTTGCAGATACTCTCTTCTTTGAAGATGATACAGTCCTCTCAGAACTCTCTTTTTTATTAGAAACTTTAAAAGGATTAGATTTCTTGTTTTTTGAATCATCATAATTTACTGCAGACTCTGAACGTGCTAGAGCTAATGCAGCGGTACCATCAATATTTTTTAAACTTTTTATTAATTCTTCTGGTAAAATTGAATTTTCACTAGATTCATCATCACCAAAGAATTTTTTTAAACTATCTTTAAAACTCATAATATCTATTCTTAAACTAAATTAAGAATTATACCTCCAATAAAAAAATAAATACTATGTACATTTTAACACAAAAAGCTTAAAAAAGCAATAATTATTCAATTTTCCTTGATGAAGTTCTAGAGTTATCATTGCTTGATGTTAATTTTTCATATTCCTTACATTTAATTTTGTAATCCATCTGTTGACTTAAATAGCGATAATACATATATGCTTGTTCATATTGCATTATAGGATTAAACATTCCGTTAGTATCCATAGGATTAGGAGAAGAATCCGCATTCATGTTTTCAAACCCATAATAAGGTGGTACGCCATATGTACCCATATTAAAATAATCTTTATCCATATACAATCCTCCATTTTTATAGATTATAATTAAAAATCCCAAAGTTTATAATAAATATATATGTGTAAAAAGCGGCAATAATTCCTTGTAGAAATTTACCAATTATATATTTCTTTATAGATAAATCTGATTTTGAAGTTATACTTAATACTTGCAATAGAATAGATAAGCCACCAAAGCCAAGCAAAAATGCACATATTATAATATTAATAGTTAAGTTTTTAGATGGAATAGAACTAGCAAGTGAGACTCCATTTGTAAGCTCGATTAAACCAACCAGAATAGATTTTATGAAATTTGGATTAATATTTATTAATTTACAAATAGGTTTGAAGAGTATTAATAAAATATCCATAATATGGCTGGTTGATAAAATTGATATTATTACAGAAAATAAAACAACGAAGCCACCAATACTAATAATAGTTTTGCTAGCTGAGAGAATGCTGTTTCCTAGTATTTCTCCGAGGTTTGAAATATTATATATTTTTACAGAATTAACTGGTTTATTTATTGAGCTGGTACTGCTAGAACGATGTCTAAAAAAACCCAATAATATTCCAACAGTTATGGAAGACAGAATGTGAGTAATTAATAACAAAATACCAATGATAGAGCTTTTAAAAAGTGTTATTCCAACTGTGCCTATGATAAACAATGGACCAGAATTATTAGTAAAAGCCAGCATTCTTTCACCTTCGTTTTTAGAACATAGATTAGATAGCCTAAAATTGGTTACTATTTTTGCTCCAACAGGGTAACCACTAATAATTCCAAGGATAAAAGCATATGCAGCATTTCCAGGAACTTTGAATAATGGAGTCATAAATTTTGCACAAATATGGCTTAATTTTTCTGCAACATTTGTATATGAAAGCAACTCTGTTGCAACAAAGAAAGGAAATAGAGCAGGAACAACATTTTGAGCCCAAAGCTTTAGTCCATTCTTTGCAGCTATCAAATCTGAATTAGAAAATATAACTAAGCATAGTGTGAAGCTTAAAAAAATGATAGATAATATGTGCTTTTTTACAATATTTTTCACAAAAAACTCCTTATAAAATAATTAAAATTTATAATAATATATTATAGATAGAAGAAAATATGCTCAAGAGGTTGGAATATATGTTGAAAAAATCAACATAATGTGTTATTATAACAAAAGTGACTTTATAAAAAAAGAGGTGGGTGTATGATAGAAATAATAAAAGAAACCTTAATAGATGCGTTGAAAATATTACCATTTTTATTTGTAACATATCTAATTATGGAAAGCTTAGAGCACAAAACTGGTGATAAAACAAAGCAACTAGTGAAGAAATCTGGAAAGCTAGGACCTTTGTTTGGCAGTATATTAGGTATATTCCCACAATGTGGATTTTCTGCTGTGGCAGCAAGTTTATATGCAGGACGAGTTATAACTTTAGGAACTTTAATATCAGTATTTTTATCAACATCTGATGAAATGTTACCTATTTTGATTTCAAAATCTGCACCAATAGAATTAATAGTGAAAGTTTTAGTTATTAAATTAATAATAGGAATAATTGCTGGATTTATAGTGGATATTTTGCATGCACTAATTTTTAAGAAATTGAAGGAAGAAAAAAATAATGAAGACGCAATAGAGGATATGTGCGAGCACGAGCATTGTGATTGTGAACATGGAATTGTAAAATCAGCAATAAAGCATACAATAAACATATTAGCTTTTATTATAATAATAACATTCCTTATAAATATGATAATATATTTTATAGGTGAGGATAATATATCAAATGCAATTGCGCAAGTACCAATTGCTGGAATTTTAGTATCTGCATTGATAGGGTTTATTCCAAATTGCGCAGGCTCTGTTATAATAACAGAATTATATTTATCTAATTTAATTAGCTTAGGATCTATGCTGGCAGGATTATTAGTTGGTTCAGGAATAGGAATTTTGGTATTATTTAGAACAAATAAAAATGTGAAAGATAACTTAAAAATAATGGGAATATTGTATGTAATATCAATAATGTCAGGATTTATAATTGATTTAATATTATAAAAGATTCAAGAGGAGTTATTTCCTTTTGAATCTTTTTTCTAATTTATTCCTAATATTTTTTTTGCTCTATCAACATCTTCAGGTGTTGCAACAGGCACACCTTCTAAAGGATATTCAAAACCGAGTTCTAACCATTTAAATTTTCCCATATCGTGATATGGAAGAAATTCAACTTTATCAACTGTTTTTAAAGTTGAAAGAAATTCTTTTAGTTTTATTAAATCTTCTTTCTTATCGGTATATCCTGGAACTAAAACTTGCCTAATCCACATGTGAACTCCATTGTCGCTAAGATAACGGGCAAACTCTAATTCTTTTTTATTAGAAACACCGGTTAAATCTTTACAAATCTCATCATTTATACATTTTATATCTAGTAAAAATAAATCTGTTAAACTAATTAATTCTCTGATTTTGGGAGTTAAATAAAATACCCCAGAAGTATCTATAGCGGTTGGTATACCTCTATTTTTTAATTCCTTAAATAAGGCAATTAAAAATTCTAAGTGTAATAATGGCTCACCACCACTAACTGTCACTCCACCGCCAGAGGGTAAGATGTAATTTTTGCATCTTTCAATTTTATCTAGTAAATCTTGAACAGAGTACATGGTACCTCCAGAGTGACACCATGTATCTCTATTTTGACAATATTTACATTTTAAATTACAGCCTTGAGTGAAAATTACAAATCTAATCCCAGGTCCATCAACTGCACCAAAAGTTTCAAAAGAATGGATAGGGCAGGTTAATTCTAAATTATTCATATTTAAATCCTTTTATATTATTTCATGGATTGTTCTATTTACAACATCTAACTGTTGTTCTCTTGTTAGTTTTACAAAGTTTACTGCGTATCCAGAAACACGAATTGTAAGTTGAGGATATTTTTCAGGATGATCCATAGCGTCTAGCAATAAAGCTCTGTCAAAAACATTTACGTTTATGTGATGTCCTGTTTGAATGAAGTATCCATCTAGCATGCTAACTAAATTGCTTATTTTAGTTGATTCATCTTTACCAAGAGTTCCAGGTGTTATAGAGAATGTGAATGATATTCCATCTTCAGAGTATTCATAAGGTAATTTAGCAATAGTATTCATAACTGCTAAAGCTCCAGAAGAATCTCTTCCATGTAGTGGGTTTGCACCGGGTCCGAATGGTGCGCCAGCTTTTCTTCCATCTGGTGTATTACCAGTAGCTTTTCCATAAACAACATTAGAAGTAATAGTAAGAATAGATAGTGTTGGTTTTGAACCTCTATAAGAAGTATGACCTTCTAACTTTTTCATAAATTTCTTTACTAAATCAACTGCGATTTGATCAACATCATCATTGTCATTTCCGTATTTAGGAAAATCACCTTCAATTTGATAATCAACTGCTAAGCCAGTTTCGTCTCTAATTACTTTTACTTTAGCATATTTTATTGCAGATAGGGAATCAGCAACAACAGATAAACCTGCTATACCACATGCCATTGTACGTAAAATTGTTCTATCATGAAGAGCCATTTCTAAAGATTCATATGAATATTTGTCGTGCATATAATGAATAGCGTTCAAAGCTTTCATATAAATTTTTGCTACATAATCTAACATCTGATCATACTTTTCCATTACTTCATCATAATCAAGGTATTCTGATGTAATAGGTTCAAACATTGGAGCAACTTGTTTTCCTGTTATTTCATCTCTACCACCATTTATAGCATAAAGTAAAGCTTTTGCTAAGTTAGCTCTAGCTCCGAAGAATTGCATTTGTTTACCAATTTTCATTGCAGAAACGCAGCAAGCAATACCATAATCGTCACCTAAAGTAATTCTCATTAAATCATCATTTTCATATTGAATAGAAGATGTAGCAATAGAAATTTTTGCACAGTAATCTTTGAATGCCTTAGGTAAGTTCTTAGACCACAATACTGTTAAGTTTGGTTCTGGAGCAGCACCAAGATTTTCTAGAGTATGCAAAACTCTGAAAGAGTTCTTTGTAACTAAAGTTCTGCCATCAATTCCCATACCACCAATGCTTTCAGTAACCCAAACAGGGTCTCCACTAAATAGCTCATTATATTCTGGAGTTCTTAAGAAACGTACCATTCTAAGCTTCATTACAAATTGGTCCATAAGTTCTTGAACTTCTTCTTCAGTAATTTTATTTTCTTTTAAATCTCTTTCAAAATATATATCTAAGAAAGTAGAAGTTCTACCTAAAGACATGGCAGCACCATTTTGATCTTTTACAGCTCCTAAGTATGCAAAATATAACCATTGTACGGCTTCTTTTGAATTTGAAGCAGGAATTGAAATATCAAAACCATAAGTTTCAGCCATTTTCTTTAAATCTTCTAAAGCTCTTATTTGTTCTGAAATTTCTTCTCTATCACGTATAACATCTTCTGTAAATTCATCTACATCTAATATATTTAATTCATCTTTCTTTTCATTAATTAAAACATCAACACCATAAAGTGGTACACGTCTATAATCACCGATAATACGTCCACGGCCATATCCATCTGGAAGACCTGTTAATAAATGATGACTTCTGGCCATACGAATATCTGGAGTATAAACATCAAAAACACCGTCGTTATGTGTTTTTCTTAAGTTATGATAAACATATTCTACTTCATCATCAACTTTATAACCATAAGCTTCACAAGATTTTTCAACGATTCTAATTCCACCATTTGGCATAATAGCTCTTTTTAGAGGAGCATCTGTTTGAAAGCCTACAATTTCTTCTAAATCCTTATCCAAATAGCCAGCATTGTATCTGTTAATACCAGAAGGAGTTTTTACGTCTATATCTAAAACACCATTCTTTTTTTCTAATTCATATAACTCTAAAACCTTGTCCCAAAGAGCTTTTGTTTTAGCAGATACAGGTGATAAAAAGTCTTCATTTCCATCATATGGAGTATAATTTTTTTGAATGAAATTCCTAACATCAATTTCTTTAGTCCATTCACCTTTTTCAAAATTTTCCCATTGTTTAAAGTTCATTTGTAACCTCCTTAAAATTTTTCTAGTATTAATATTAACATAGTAGAAAAAAATTATCAATGAAAAAAATGTAAAAAAATGAAGAATAAAGTTAGGTGATTCATTCTTCGCTTTCAACTATTAATTTAGTAATTTTATAAATTAGTTTCTGTTTATCTGGTGAACATTTTTGTAATAAATCGTTAAATTCAGTAAATAAATATTTAGAATTTGTATCAAATGTACCGTTTAATATTGTACCTTCAGAGATTCCTAAAATATTACAAATTTCACTTAATCTTTTCAAATTAATATGTGAACTTCCACGTTCAATTCTACTAACAAAAGCAACAGAAACATTAATTTTCTCAGCTAAATCTTGTTGAGTTAGTCCACTCTCAATTCTGGCATTCTTTAATCTTGAACCAATAATAGTATAGTCTACTGCCATAAAATCACCTCACGTTATTAATAAAATAAATATAGCATGCACTAGTTAAATTTTACAGAAACTAAAATATTAAAATTAACTTATAAGTAATAAAAAGACGGAAAATGATGAAATAATTAATTTTTATTGTCAATCATTTTTGAAAATGTCTTAAAATTTTTTATTTATTAGCACTAAATTTT
>OCMB01000170.1_pt1 | contig 10869 bp, 3 predicted proteins | sample 1496101 | NCBI WGS metagenome assembly OCMB01 (sample SAMN01760949, study PRJEB22395) | human gut metagenome | reverse complement strand
CGTGCGCGTAAAGAGTACGAGGCGATGATTGCCAGCGGGCAGAAAGGCGTCCCCGTGTGGCGGCAGGTTCTTTCGTCCCTTCTATCCTGGCAAACGGCGTTAGCCGTCGGAATCACGCTGACAGTAGCGTACGGCAAAGAGATCGGAAACTGGGTGACGAATCTGTTTCGGGGAAAGAAAGCCCTCGACACCGCTCGCATGGCGACCGAACGTTTTCAGAATACGATGCTCGAAGGGGCCCGGAACGCCCAGCAGGAGGTCGTAAAATTGAATCTTCTCTACCGGGCCGCAACGGATAACGCCCGTGCCACAGACGATCGCCGGGATGCCGTGCGCAAACTCAAAGAGGAGTTTTCGGGTTATTTCAAGAATCTTTCCGACGAGCAAATCATGCTCGGACAAGCGAATGACACTTACAAGGAGCTGATCAAAAACATTTACAAATACGCCAAAGCACAGGCGGCTTTCAAGAGCCTGGTGGATATCGAACAGCAAGAGCTGTTCTTCAATAACATACCGGATATCGAACAATTCCGAAAGGATTATGACAAATACCTCGAGGCCCAAAAGGATGTTGCTGACAAACGGAAAATCTACGATGCGGCGACGTGGACCCAACGGGGCAATGCGTCTAAAATGTACAAAGATCTCTCTTGGGCGGAAACCATTCTGTCAGATGCAGAAGAAAGTGTTTCTTACTGGCAGGAAAGGATTTTCGAAGAGATCAGGAAGAACAAAGGAGGAGAAGAGATTATCGATGAGATAGAGGAGAAATTCGATGGCAACCTCGGGGCATTTCTGCAATTTCTCGCAGAGCAGCGGACGAAATTGGCTGCCGTGGCGGAGCAGGCCCAGTTGCTGGAAAACCCGTCCGGCACGCCGAGCGCGACCGGTAGCGAACCGGCTTCCACCGACCAACTCACAGAACAGTATAAGGCGGCCGTACGTCGCCAACAGCAGAGCCTCGACGACCAGCGGGTCGAGTTGATTGAAAACGAATTCGACCGGGAACGGGAAGCGATCCGCCTCAATTACGAGAAAAACCGTCAGGAATATGAGCGGCAGGAACAACAGACGCTCGCGCTGATTCGCAAACTCCGGGAGTCGGGGGCCGATATCGATTCGAATGCGGAGAAAACCTTTATGGCTGGCACGGCCGCTGCAATAGCCCAAGCTGCGGAAATTCGGGACAGAGAGCTTGCGGATGTCGATAAGAAAGAGGAGGCTTCATACACCAAGTTGCTGGAGAAGTACGAAACCTACCAGCAGGGGCGTCTGCGAATCGCCCGGAAATACGATCAGGATATTGCCGCTCTTGCCTCAAATCCGGAGGCCCAGCGACTCGCTCGCGAGGCCAAACAAAAAGCGCTCGACGACTTCACGGAACAATTTGCAAGCCAGTTCCCGGAATTCGAAGCCTGGGCCGACCGGGTCGTCGCTGCCTCGGTCAAAAAGCTGGAAAGCCTGGTGATCGAAGCTCAGGAAGAGCTGGAGAACCTGCAAAGCGAAACGCCGGATGACGGTAATGCCATCGCCGTTGCGCGGGCCAAACTCCGCAAGGCCGAACAGCAACTGGCGAAAAAACAGAACCAAACGGAACAGGAAACTACCGATACGACTTCCTGGACGGAGCTTCACCGCGTATTGACCGACGTCATCGGTACCTTCAATGAGGTCGGCGATGCCGTCGGGGGTGCCGGAGGAACCATCATCGCCACCGCAGGAGATATCGCCGGCTCTACCCTGCAAATCATCAATGCCGTTCAGGCATACCGGAAAGCTCAAGCCGCATCGAACACACTCGGCATGGCCTCCGGAATTCTCGGAGGCATATCTGCCGGTATCGGTGCGCTGACCACTATTGTCAATTTGTTCAAGGGCGGTGAAACTTCGATGGAGCGCAACCTTCGTCTGGCCCGCGAGTTCAATGAAGAACTTCGGATCATGAAAGAGCGTAGCCGTATCGACTCCGATGAATTCGACAATATCTTCGGGGATCGAGTGTACGACCGTTACAAGCAAAATATCGATGTGGTGCGCACCTCGCTCGAGGAACTGGAGAAAGTCCGGGAGAGAATCCTCTCGCGCGGGGAAGAAAAATATCAGTTGCCGGGAGAGTGGCGAGGCGGAGCCGGCACGGGACTTTCGGGCTTGTTCAGGTACGAAAAAACTTGGGAGAACATTGCCGATTCGATCGCCAACATGCAGGTTCAGACACGTCACTCGACCTGGTTCCGTTCGGCAAAATATCAGTCCCTCGGTTCGCTGCTTCCCGAATTATTCACGGATGGCGAAGTCGATATGGACGCGCTCCGGCAATTCGTCGAAGAGGGCGGAGAAACTTTCCAGCACCTGGCACGGGAGAATCAGGAGATGCTCCGCGAAATGGTGGACGACTGGGAAACCTACGAAGAGACATTGACTGCGGTCCGGGATTATTTGCAGGATATTTTCGGCGATCTGGGCAGTACGCTTACCGATGCTTTGGTGGATGCTTTCGAAAACGGCACCGATGCGGCGAATACTTTTGTTGATAGTGTCGGACAAGCCTTGCGCTTGCTGGGTAAGCGTATGGCCTCCTCGATCGTGTTCGGTAAATTATTCGAAGATACCCAAAAACGCATCGAAAAGGTCATGCAGAGCGACCTTTCCGACGAAGAGCGTTTCGCTCAATGGAGCGAAACGATGAAATCGCTGGTTTCGGGCGTCATGGATCAACAGGACGATTTCAATCGTCTGTGGGAAGAGTTCCGCCGCATTGCAAAAGAGAACGGATTTTCGATTGACGAGGAAGCCGGCACTTCGCAGCAGAACGGTAAGGCCGGAGCCACTCAGACTGTAACGCAGGATTCGTTCTCCCGCGTCGAAGGACTGGTCACATCGGTACAGATCCATTCCGCGAATATCGATGAAAACACCGAAGGTATTGTCCCGGTTCTCAAAGGGTCACTCGAAGCGATGAATGCCATCCGGGAAAATACCGAACCGATACCCCAAATCTATGAACTGTTGCAAACCATAAAACGCGACGGATTAAAAGCGATCTGATTATGGCTGAAATACTCGAAGGACTGTTGCTGATCAACCAAACGGATGTATATGCCCGTTTCGGGGCTTTCCTCGCGGAAACCGCCGAAGACAGACACGACAACTACGATTCGCTGCTCGCACCTCCGGCTCTCAAGCAGCAGGCGGAGGTTTCCATTCGGGAGGAGGACGGCGTCCGTATGCCCGATATACTGACGCAGACTTATGAAGCCCGTGATATTACGCTGCGATTCGCCATCGTCGCCTCGAACGATGTTTCGTTCTTCATGCGCTACGCCTCGTTCGTGAAATTTCTCAAGGAGGGCGACGACGGGTGGCTGGCGCTCCATCTGACGGACGTAGGGCTGAAATTCCGGGTTTATATGACCGGATTTTCGGATTATTCACAACTGGCGCCATTCGGAAAGGGAGAGGTCGCGGCGACCTTCTCGGTGAAATTCCGGGAGCCGAAGCCGACATTCGAACTCGCTGCGTCGATCTAAAGGTCACGTTCAAATCTTCAAAAAATGGAACTCAAAATATATTCGAAAGAAGGGAATCTGAAGCTGACGGCCTCTCCCGATAGTAACAGTGCTGCAACCTGCGGCATACAGGAGGAGAGTGTCCTCTCGCTCTCCTTCACGGCCTTCGAATGCGTCACGCTCGAAGTTTACGATTATGCGGACTTCCTCGGACGGCGTTATTGGATTCTCGAACGTTATCAGCCGAAGATGAACTGCGACAGCGAATGGAGCTACTCGGTGCAACTGTCGGGGGTCGAAGGACTCACCACGCAGGTCCTGATGGTCAATCCGGATGATGACGACAATCCGATTCTGACACTCACGGCACCGGCACGCGAACATGCGGCGCTGATTATCGCTAACATGAACCGCAAAATGGGGACGACCGAATGGAAAGTCGGAGAAGTGGTCGTATCGGAGTACATCGATATCGAATATACGGGAAAGTACGCCTCCGATGCACTTTCGGAACTGTCGTCTGCCGCCGGGACGGAGTGGTGGTTCGACGGGATGACGCTCAACATATCCCGCTGTGAGTTCGGCGAGCCTGTCCCGTTGTCTTACGGCGACGGATTGATCGGAGGAATCGAACGGAGCATGGCCGATGGCGTGAAATTTTTCACTCGGCTCTTTCCGGTAGGCTCCTCCCGCAACATCGATCCGGATCGGTACGGACATGCCCGGCTGCAATTGCCCGACGGGGCGAAGTACGTCGAACAGGATACCCACCTCGGTATCATCGAATATTTCGAGCAGGAAGCGTTCGATGCGATATATCCCCGCCGGATCGGGACGGTCGGTGCCGTACGGTCCGAAGAGCGCACGAGCGATGACGGCTCTCCGTTTACGGTCTGGTATTTCACCGATCCCGACATTCCGTTCGATCCCAATCAATACGAAATAGGCGGCCTCGTCAAACGGGTGACCTTTCAGACCGGAGAGCTTCGCGGACGGGAGTTCGAAGTGAATTACGACTCGGAAAAGAAGGAGTTCGAGATCATCACCCAATGGCCCTACGACAACGATATGCAGTTGCCGTCAGAACCGTTGGTCCCGGCTCCCGGGAACGAATACGTGCTCTGGAATATCAGTATGCCGGACATTTATTATCCTGCGGCCGAACAGGAATTCAAAACTGCGGTAGATACCTTTATGGCCGACAGCCGTAAAGATATATCCGTGTTCCAGGCATCGACGGATTTTACGGTTGTCGATAAAAGAAACCTCGATTTGAAGCCAGGGCAACGGATTCGGCTCGGAAGCGACAAGTTTTTTCCCGATACCGGATACCGCGATATCCGTATCGTCGCGATCAGTCGCTCCGTCGTTCAGCCCGGAAGCATGACTCTCAAAATGAGCGATGTCCTCTCCACAGGCCGTATTTCCCGCATCGAAAATCAGATTTCGGAAGTGACGCAGATAACCCGGCAGGTTTCATCGGAATTTCCTGACATCATTAAATCGTGGGAGGAAACACCAGCGAGCGACACGACGCTCTATTCGTCGCGTAAGAGCGAACGGGAATTTCTCAACAAGCGCCGGGGAGGTACGGTCGAAGGAATCACCCGATTCCTTAAGCGGCAGCAGCTCGACGAGGGATTCCGGACAAGCGACTTTGCCAGCGGCATCACCGGCTTCGGTGCACAGATCGACGGACGAGGCGCCGGCGAGTTGGAGAGCCTCTTCATCCGTCGTTTTCTGGAGGTTCCGGAGCTTCGGAAAAACCGTGTCGGCATCAGCGTCGGGGATGACTGGAGCGCTCCGGGCGCCGGGGTGATCGAGAGCGTGGACAAGGATCAGAAGCTCGTAACGCTCAAACTCGAAGAGGGCGAGATCGGCGCCGTAGCGGTCGAGGATATATGTATGGGTATCTTCCACGACTTCGACCCGTCGAACAATGCGACGGCAGATTCCGACGACGGCCGGGGCAACTTCTCTTTCGCAGGCTTCGCAACGGTCTATTTCCGTATCACGGAGGTCTTGGGCGACCGCAACGAGCAGTTCCGCTACGAGCTGCGCCCCCTGTCGGCTACCTTTACCAGGCAGATCGACCCGATGGAATCGATGACCTGCGTGGCCTACGGCTCGTTCACGAATCCCGCCCGGCAGAGCTCGCGCTACTCGACGCGCACCTACCAGCGTTATCTGCGCAATGTCAGCGACTGGGAGTTCACGGCCGAGAATATCGCCGCGCAGTTCGGCGATCTTACGAACCTCTCCGTCTTCGGGATCCAAATGTCGGGCTATTCGGCCTATCTGGATAATATCTACCTGCAAGGTATGATCAGCAGCCTGGACAAGAAGGCGCTGCTGGACACCCGGAGCAAGCTGTTCCGGCTGGTCGGCGACAACGGCGTCGGCGTGGCATTTACCCCGGAGGCAGGCTGGAAGCAAGGCAAGCTCTACGACCCCGCGACGGGACAGTTTCAAAAGGAGTTCGACATCGAACAGATCGATCAGACGGCCACCGAAGCCCAGGACACTGCCAATTCCGCCGATCGCAAAGCTCAGCAGGCCAAGGATTACATCGATAACACGCTGCCCGGCGAATTGTCCGAGATCAACAAACGGCTGGACGGTGTCGTGGAAAACTGGTTCTATCCCTATACTCCCTCGCTTTACAATGAACCGGCCCAAACATGGATAGCGGACGGCGAGCAGGAAAACCATATCGGCGACACGTTCACCAATACGCTGCCCGCGAATTTCGACCCGACGGACGCAGGCTGCTGGGAGCAGGGAAGCATCGGTGCATCCTATATCGACGGCATTAAGACCTGGGATCAGATCAAAATCGCCGACAGCACCCGCATCCGGCTCAAAACTCCGGTCGGAGGAATACCCAAAGGCGCCGTATTGTCGGTGGGTGAAGGCTATACGATGGGTTACAATCCGATAGCGTCATCCGGAGCGGTTATAGCAAGTTACGTATGGAGCCAGAGCTATACCGTCGGAAGCGACAATCCCTACATAGCTTTTGTCATCCGCAAAACCGATAATGCCAAAATCACTCCGGCGGAATACCCGCAGATTCACTTCACCATATCGAGCGACAAGACGACGAACCCCGATGCGGGCAAATCGTGGCGGTGGGTAAAAGAAGAGGACGGAACCTATAAATGGACGCCGATCGCCGACAGCGATGCGGTAAAGGCCCTGCAAGAGGCGGCGCGGGCGCAGGACACGGCCGATGCCAAACGTCGTGTATTCGTCGTAACACCGACTACACCCTACGATGTGGGTGACATCTGGACGCAGGGCGAAGGTGGCGACATCATGCGCTGTATCGAATCCCGTGCAACGGGCAATTTCGAAAGCTCGGATTGGGACAAAGCATCCAAATACACCGATGATACGGCAGCCAACGAAGCCAAAGACGAAATTGCGAATCTTCAGTTCGGCGCCCGCAACTACATCGCCAAGCAGTTTATCCGGGAATGGAACAGCGCCAAAGAGGGTGTTTCGGACGTGGTAACGACCGGTACGGACACGGATGGAGCATACATGAGGATCGATGCCAACAAAGCGAGCAATGCAGGAGTGGCTATTGCATCTACGAGCCAGATCGTAAACTGGACGGATTGTTTCGGAGGTAAGATCGCTTACAAGGCCGGTATGTCCTATGTCTTCAAGGCCCGGATCAAGCAGCCCAACAGTAAGCGGGGAGTTATGTTTTGTGCGGTCTATGACGATAATACCTATCAATTTATGTCGGCACCGCCTTCGCCGACCGCATCCGAGCTGTATGAAGCGGTCTATACGACCCAAGCGGGCAAGTCCTTGCAGAAAATAGTTCTCTATGTGGTTGCCTGGAACCCGATCTACCTATATGACGTTCAGCTCACCGAAGGTAACAAGGCGCCGGCAGGATACTTGGTTGCGGAAGAAGATGTAAAGTTCGGCGCCCGCAACTATATCGCCAAACAATTTATCCGGGAATGGAACAGTGTCAAAGAGGGCGTTACGGATGTCGTAACTTCGGGGGCGGACGCGGACGGAACATATTTGTATGTCAATTGGAGCAAACTTCTGCAGGCCGGGCTTGCCGCAACCAACATCCCGCAGGTTTCGACGGTCCCCGACTGTTTCGGCGGCCAGATAAAATACAAGCCGAATACTCCGTACGTCTTCAAAGCCCGGATCAAGCAGGGGGCCGAAATGACGTTCAGAGTCAGGTATGAAGACGGCACCACAGAAACTCTTTCCGCTCCTCCGGCGGGAACGGAAGGAGTATATGAAGTGGTCCGCACCATCGATGCTTCGCGTGTGGTGCAGAAGATATATATGAATATCCGTGACGGTGTTTCTATGTATCTCTACGACATTCAGCTTACGGAAGGCGACAAGGCCCCCACGGGGTATATCACGGCCGAGGAGGATGTGCAGGCGCAGATCGAGCAGGTGAAGATGGATGTGGACTACATCGCCTCGGATTCGAGCCTGACGCCCTCCGACAAACAGCAGGTGGCTAATGAATGGGTGCGGATTCAAGGTGAATACTGGAGCATCATGGCGAATGCCGAAAAGTATGATGTACCCACGGATTCATTTACGGTCTATTTCCAGCGGCTCAAAGATTATCTCACACCCTTGTTGGCCGATATGAGTACGACATCCGAGATAACCGGCACCGAGTTCAGAAAGGTATTCTCCGATTATTATCAAATAAGCAACAACATGTCGGACTTGATCGACGATGCGATAGACGAATCCATCAAATCGACAGAGTACCTCAAGCAGGCGATAGAAGGAGGCTCCGAGGAAAAAGGCGGTCTCTATCTTCTCAGTATGATATTACTGAGAAACCGGCAAGGCGAGGTGACGGCCGGAGTGAGCGGCTTGCAGGAAGACGATGTGCCCTTCTGGTCGGGAGCCGACTATACGAACCGGAAAAAAGCCGTGTTCAGGGTACACGCCGACGGAGAAGTACACGCAACCAAAGGTACCGTCGGAATCTTGCAGGTCAAAAACGATTCCGTAGAGGTGAGCGATGCGACCGCAAGCGGAAACAAGATCATACTCACTACTAACAATATAAACAGCGTAAGCCAGGTTTTGGGTTCTTCCAAAGTCCCGTCGAGCCAAACAACGGGAAATGTGGCGGTCATAACCTCTCAAACGAAGCCTTTCGCCTCGGATTCCAGAAACTCAAGTCAATTCAAATGCGGCGCGGAGGTGCAGATGTCGGCACAAGTCAAGGGGACGATCCGGAGCGGAGGAAGCGTGAAGATCGAAATTATCAACCAGACAGCCGATACTACCGACACGATATTCCGGCAATCTTCCGCATATGACGACACGGTATCGATACAGATCAACAAGAACATTAGTTATCGTTTTACGACCCCCGGCAACTACTATATAAAAGTAACAGTGGAAGCATCCTCGTCCGGAGGACTCGGAAATGCGGCATCCGCAGCTGTCGAAGCGATTACTTTTTCTTTCGTGACCGACATCCGCAAGAACCTGATTGCACCCAACGGAGTAGCCGTTGAAAGGATCGAGCAACTACGCGGTATTCACAGGAGATATTTTCGAGGTCCTGATCGGAAAAGCCGGATTACGTATTCAAAACGGGTATGTATATAAGAGAGATACCGACCATACGACCTGGACAAAGATTTGAGAAACGCCATTGGAGACAGTCGTAGATGAATTGAAGAATTTTTAATAGCTGCGATGGACCATGTATGGAATACATCGGTTGTCGGCAGAAAAGTAAAAGACGAAGTAGAATCGGTCAGCATCGAATCTGACAAATAAAGTCCTTCGGGGGAGGACACAAAGAATCCCCCGGTTTGTTAGCAGTCATCTCACCTACATACCAACAAATGCACGATTACTCGCAGCGACCGGGGGATAAAGCCTCCTGCTGCGAGTAATTTTTTGTGTCGTTCCCTGTACAGGAAACGACTGGTATGTAGATGAGATACGCAAAGATACTAATTTTTATAAAACAGCAAACTATGAGAACCCCTATTTCCTACTATGGCGGCAAGCAGACAATGCTCAAGCACATTTTGCCTTTGATCCCATCGCATAAGATCTATACAGAGGCATTTTGCGGCGGTGCGGCCGTCTTGTTCGCCAAACGGCCCTCCGAAGCTGAAATCATCAATGACATCAACATGGAGTTGACAAACTTCTACTGGTGTATGCAAGTTTACTATTCAGACCTCAAACACGAGATTAACAAAACACTACACAGCCGGGACCTACACGCCCATGCCGGGCATATCAACTCTTATCCGCAGTTCTTTACTCCCGTCGAACGGGCATGGGCCGTATGGGTGCTCTGTAAAATGTCGTTTGCGTCAATGATGGACGGGACGTTTGGATATGACTTCAGCGGCACAATGACCAAGAAACTGCGTAACGCGAAGGAGGAGTTCACAGAGCGGCTTTGTCAGCGGCTCGAACGAGTGACTATTGAGAACCGAAATGCTCTCGACGTGATCGCCTGCTATGATGCTCCCGATACCTTTCATTTCATCGATCCGCCTTATGTGAACTCCGATTGCGGACACTATGAGGATACATTCAACGAGCAGAATATGGAGCAACTCTTGCAATTGCTCGAAACCGTCAAGGGAAAGTTTATGCTCACGATGTTCCCGTTCGATATGATCGACCGGTATGCCCGGAAGAACGGATGGATTATCCATCGTATCGAGAGGACGATCAGTGCCTCGAAATCAAATCGCCGCAGACAAGAGGAGTGGATGGTCTGCAACTACGAGGAACGGGCACAGGCATCCCTGTTCGAGGGTGAGTATTTAGGCGAATAAATGGAGCTGGTATTGATTCATCTTGAAATAAAAAACCGTTCGAGCGGTAGTCAAACGCCATTCGAACGATGTGTTTTCTTGATTCGCTTTACATATTTCCCGTAATATGTAAACGGATCATGCATTTGCTTTACATATATTCGGCGCGTGTGCGAAATTTCAGTCGCTTTTCGTTTTGAGCGAACTCAACCCTCGAAAAGTCACAGCTGGTTCTGAAATCCGTCGCATTTGGTTTTGCCGATTATAAACCCCACGCCGTAGAAGCCGTCGGGCGACTGGTAGCGATTTTTGTTGTCCACAGCGATATTGAAAGCGCCGATGTTGAGATGCACTCCGAAGAAATGACCCTTCATCGGGGCTTTCAGCCAGTAGCGGAATTCGGGCTGAACAGCCAGAAAACGCAGGCGGTAGTCGCGTGCCACGGTGTAGGGGCTGTAGATGATCGGCAGATCGATCGAGTAGTGGTCGCCGAAACTGTACTCCACGCCGAGGTTGGCGACCGTAGCGGCCAAATATGCCACATTGGTTTT
>OCMB01000166.1_pt1 | contig 11325 bp, 7 predicted proteins | sample 1496101 | NCBI WGS metagenome assembly OCMB01 (sample SAMN01760949, study PRJEB22395) | human gut metagenome | reverse complement strand
TATCAAGAACAAAAATCTCGCCGCCGTGAGCCATAGCGCCTGCCTCAAGAACAAGCGAAACAGCCTCGGGAATAGTCATAAAATATCTGATAATATCGGGATGTGTTACGGTAACGGGCGCACCGTTTTCAATCTGACGGCGAAACAGCGGAATAACCGAGCCGTTTGAGCCGAGAACATTACCGAATCTTGTTGTTACAAATTCGGTATCGGTGCTGTGCTGCGCCTTGTACTGAATAATCATCTCGCACGCACGCTTTGTTGCGCCCATAACATTTGTCGGATTAACAGCCTTGTCGGTTGAAATCATAACAAACTTCTTTGCCTTGTACTTTTCTGCAAGGGTTGCAACATTGAATGTGCCGAAGATGTTGTTCTTTACAGCCTCCTCGGGAACGGTTTCCATAAGCGGAACATGCTTGTGAGCGGCAGCGTGGAATACGAGTTCGGGGCGATATGTCTTGAAGATAAGCTCCATTTTGTCGTAATCACGAACCGATGAAATAAGCGTTACAAGGTTAAGCTTTGTGCCGTATTCAAGCACAAGCTCCTGCTGAATGTCATATGCGTTGTTTTCGTAGATATCAACAATGATGATTTGTTTCGGATCATTCTTTGCAATCTGTCTTACAAGCTCACTGCCGATTGAACCGCCGCCGCCTGTAACAAGACAAACCTTTCCGTTGATAAGGTCATGAATCTCCTTGCGGTCAAACTCAATCGGTTTTCTGCCGAGAAGATCCTCAATCTTGATTTCCTTTGCCTGTGAAATAAGCTGTGTATGCCCGTCATCAAACAAAAGCTCACCGAGATAAGGGATAATCTTGATTTTGCACTCTGTTGCGGAACAGTAGTCAAGAATCTTCCTCTTCTCTTCTTCCTCACATGACGGAATTGCAACTATAATATTATCTATGCGGTATTCATCACATATTTTAACAATTTCGGGACAGGTTCCCACAACGGGGATTCCTTCGATTTTCTGATTCAGCTTTTTCAAATCATCATCGACAAAGCATACCGGAATAATATTTTTTGACGGGTTATTAACATCATTCTGCTCATTCGCATTGTGAATTTCACGGATAATCATTCTGCCGGCATTGCCTGCACCCACAATAAGGGTGCGCTCTCCGCCCTCTGCCCTTCCTGCCTCGGTAAGGTCAAGAAAAGCCTTTCTGAAAACAAAACGGAATGCAAGAATTCCGACAAGGGCTATTGCGAAATATACTATACAAAAAATCTTTCTCTGCGGAATCTGCAAAAACAACGAGATTACAAAGCCGAGCGTAAACCCCGAAAAGACGGCAATTCCGCACACCATATAGTCCTTTGCGTTAAAGTATCGCCACAATTTTGAATATGTTCCGCTTATATAAAGTGTAAACAGACACATTACAAGGTTGATAACGATGTAACTCAACAGTCCTTTGCTTGCAGCAGTGCCTATGTAACCGACAAGTGAGAGAATGTAATTTGCAAGAATACCGCTGACAACGATAATAAACACATCTGCGAGAGCCAGAAACATCTTACGCAAATTAATCTTCTTCATAACCCATACCTCTTCTGTTTAACTTTGTGTAAATTTCCCGAGTAACATATAAATACAATTATGATTCATTATACAACAGTGCAAAAGGAATGTCAAACAAAGCAATTCCTAAATCAATTTAAAATCCGACAACCGAAGCACAAGGAACAGTAATAATCAGACTTGTTCGACACACATTTGTTGACAACCGCACAAAACGAGCCTAAAATAATACCATACTAAATATGAATGGTGAATTAAATGAAAAAGTTTTTTATAATTATCGGAATAATAATTCTTGTAATTTTTATTGCACTATTTATTTGGGGCGTTTACTGTGACAACACAATTGCAATCACAAATTACAGCGTAAACAATACTAAGAACGACGCAAAGCTGAAATTCGTCGTCATCACGGATTTGCACAACAAGGAGTACGGTGAAAAGAACGCAGACCTTGCAGGGCTTGTAAAGGAACAGAATCCCGATTTTATCGCGGTTTGCGGAGATATGGTCAACCGTGGCGATCCCGACACAACGAAGATGAAGGATGTGCTGAAAAAGCTTGCGGATATTGCGCCCACATACTGCTGTCTCGGCAACCATGAGCGTGACAATGCCGCCGAATTTGGCACAGACTTTAAAAGTGAGATTGACTCAACAGGCGCCGTATTGCTTGACGATGAATATATAAAATTCACAAAAAACGGCAAAAGCGTGCTAATAGGCGGAATGAGCGATTACCCTTATTATGAATTCTACACTCCCGAGGACGATGTTCCGTCAAGAACGCTTTGGGAAGAATTTGCCGAAAAGGCAAAGAACAATTTCACAATTCTTCTGCACCACCAGCCCGAATACATTGCCGAGGATGCAAAGAAGACCGACATAGATTTGATTGTCTGCGGTCACACCCACGGCGGACAGATTCAACTGCCGTTCATCGGCGGAGTAATCGCTCCGAATCAGGGCCTTTTTCCGAAATATGACAAAGGCGAATTTGACCTTGACGGCACAAAAATGATTGTCTGCGCAGGTCTGAGCAACCACGTATTCATCCCCAGAATCAATAATCAAGTTGAAATAGGAGTAATAAACATAAGTTAAGGAGATTCAATGTATGCCTGCAAAAAACGGCGGAGTTTTTTAATTGATTTATAAATGCTGCAAATGGCGTTTTCTCAGGTTTGAAATCATACGCACCGTCTTTTGCCCGTTTCTCTTGTACGGCTTTTCTTCATTATGAATTTCTCCTTTTCCCGATTTGAACCTGAGCTTTTTCTGCCGCAAGTTTAGATTTTACAGCTTTTTTGACACAAAAACATCCCCTTAAAGCGTCCTTGAAATTTTATCTTTTCAAGAATCTGCTTTAAGGGGATTATATCGTTTTACTTAGCTTTTTAACTGTTCACTTTTCACTGTCAGCTTTAATACTGCTGCATTACCGAGTTTGCCATAATATACTTCTTAAGCGGACCGTGCATAATCTCTTCAATCTGAGCGGGTTCGTCGGGCAGAAGAACAAGCAGCTGGTTTGCGGCTCTAATGACATAACCGTCATCACCGTATTCATTTTTCAGCTTTTTGCAGTCATTAACAGGGGTTTCGCACAATGCACGCGAGATTATGCTCTTTATCCCCTTTTCATCGTCAAATCCGAGTCCGCCGACAACAAACACGACATTCAGCTTTTTAAAAGCGTCTGTAAGCTCGACCCCGAGTTGTTCGGAATCGGTTGCAAAACAGGTTTTGACAAGCTCAAGATCAAGCTCCGAAAAGGACTTTTGCAAAGCTCTTTCGCAAAACGAGGTTTTGCGAGCAGCGAAAAAAACAAGCCTGCAATTCATTTTCCGTCCTCCTACTGTGCGTTTGCGTATTCGGGTTTCAGCGTTGCCTTAAATTTCGGTGCAACTCTCAAATTAGCCGTTACCTTTGTATAGTCATAGGTAGTGTCCCAACCCTCAAAAGTATAATCGTAATACTCATCACTCGGTTTTTTCGGTATGGTCTTAGGCACAACCGCCGACTTTCCGTACTCAACCTTTTGCTTTGACAATACAGAACCGTCATAGTTCATGAAGGTTACATTGCAATAAACCTTTGCCTGAGTTGTAGGCTGCGGCTTCTTTGTTACAGTCTGACCCTTTTTGTCGGTTGCGGTTGTTGACTCCGTTGTTTTCGGAGTTACTTTCTGATTTTTAAAGCCGTAGTCTCCGTCATACCAAGTAATCTGACCCTTTTTGTAGGCTGTGTCAAAATCTGTAACAGTCGGTCTTGTACCGCCGTAGGATGAATAATAAACCTGCGGCCATACAGCATTCTTGTTGAGAGATGCCTTTTTTACATCAACCTTTGTTGATTCACCTGCTCTCACCTTTCTTGCAACAATTACTGTTCTGAAATTTGTGAACTCATACGAACAGGTTGAAAGCGTAACAAGCTCATCATCCTCATTTATATCAACAGGACAGTTAAACAGCGAACGAATACGAACATTGTAGACATAGTTCATAAAATCCTTGTCATTTTCAAAGTCGCTTATCATATAGTTGAAGAACTCGCCGTGTGCAGTAAGAGTGTTTGTCTTGAACACAGAGATAATCTTATAAGTACCCTTGCCCTTTGGGGTGTCAAAGCGGAAGGTCGGAACTTCTTTGTAGAAATCGAGATCCCCTGTTGTTCCGCCAAATTTCATAAGGTCGCCGAACATTGAACCGTCCTGAATATGGTGTGAGTGAAGAACAAGGTTCTTGCCGTCTGTACCCTTTGTTGAACGGTAGTCAACAAATACGCTGCCGAAGCCGTCCCACTCATTCTTGTAGTTGTGGTTAAGGTAATACTGTTGCGGTGTGCTGTCTGCCTTATGCCACAAAACAGGATAGTCAATGTGGGTGTCCTTCATCTGAATCCAACCGACAATTTCATCGTTGATTTTCAAAAGCTTATCCCAGTTGATTGTATCGTCCTTTTTCTTTGCAGGGGTTGTGTCGGAGTCATCGACACTGTGAGCAATTCTCTGAATTTCACCGTTAAGCTCGGCATTTCTCAGGCTGAGGTAAATCATATTGTAGAACACCAGCGAAAGCGCCGTAAGGAACACAAGGAACGAAACCATTACAACACATTTTCGTGTAACCTCCTTTGCTCCGTCACCGCGCAAAGGAATATAGTTGTTGACAAAGCCTGTTTTTGCAGGTACAAATTCCTGATTGCTGAAGCCGTTCGGATAATCCTCCTGCGAATTTTCAAAATTAGACCTCGTGCGGATACAAGCAAGGCACACCATATCCTCGGGATTTTCGCCTGCAAGCGATGATTTCGGAAGAACTGCAACCTGAATACCACGGTACATAAAGCAGTAGCCGCGATAACCGCTGCCCATATCCTTAAGGCTGAAAACTCTTGACTTTTTGCGGAACATTCTGTACTTGTCCTCGAGCTGTTCCATCTCTTCCTTGTCTGCCTTACGCTTTTTGGCATTGAGAAAATCAAGATTTCTCTTTCGCCAATAGTCCTTCGGCACGGGAGTATTCTCATACTTCTCGGATGCCGCAACAACCTCGGCAAACTTTTTGCGGAACGATGTGCTGTCCTTTGTTGTAAGAGCCTCTGCAATCACAACCTGATCAGGCGCCTTTTCGCTTTTCGCAAGCTCGTTAAGTGCAGAAATAATTTTAGAATATGAAGGTGAAACGCTTTTTACTTTGGTTACGGAAAAGCCGTTTTGTTCAAGCTTTGTTGCAATTTCACCGCTTGTTTGAGAAAGGTCAGCGGAATTTTTGCCCGTTAAGGAAAAAATCTCAACATCCATGTCAATTCCCCTTTCAATCAGTTTTATTCATCATCAGCCGAAATTCTTGTAACTTTGAGGTTCTGAAGAGCCTCCTCAACAAGAGGTCCGAAGTTCGGCTTTTCCTGAGCCTCTTTTACATATTTGAGAACAGGTCTTGTACGGGGATGCTTCGGTGTGAACACGGTACAGCAGTCCTCATACGGTTCAATTGATATATCGTAGGTGTCAATCTTATAGGCAATGTCGATAATTTCCTGCTTATCCATACCAATAAGCGGTCTGAATACGAGCATATCGGTCGCCTCATCTGTACAAGAAAGCGCACCGATTGTCTGGCTTGCAACCTGACCGAGGCTTTCACCTGTGATAAGTGCCTGACATTCGTACTTTTCGGCAATTCTTTCGGAAATCTGCATCATCAGGCGGCGCATAATGATTGTGAAAAGCTCTTCGGGACATTCGTCCTTGATTTTCTCCTGCAGCTTTGTGAACGGCACGGTGTACATAACCATATCACCTGCATATCTGCTGACTCTGCGGAGAAGTCTGACAACCTTGTCTTCTGCTCTGGGGCTTGTGTAAGGCGGACTTGCAAAGTGAATTGCAGTAAGTCTGATACCTCTTTTTGCCATCATATAAGCGGCAACGGGGGAGTCAAGACCTCCGCTGATGAGTATTGCGGCTCTGCCGCCTGTGCCGACAGGAATGCCGCCTGCTCCTCTTATCGGTTCGCCGTGAACATAAGCGCCGAAGTCACGGATTTCAACATTTACAACAAGGTCGGGGTTGTGAACATCAACCTTGAGATGCGGAAACTTTGAAAGAATTTCACCGCCGACCTCTCTGCAAATTTCGGGAGATTTGAGCGGAAATTTTTTGTCGCTTCTCTTTGCCTCAACCTTGAAGGTTTTAATATTGCTAAGCTGATTTTCAAGATATTTCGGGGCGGTTTCAAGAACGGATTCGATTGTTTTTTCACAAACAGCAGCTCTTGAAAAAGCGATGATTCCGAACACCCTCGAAACGATTTCGCAAGCCTTTTCAAGGTCTGCATCATCATCAAGCGGTTTTACATAAATTGTGGACTGTGCCGATGTAATCTCAAAACGACCGGCACTCCTCAACGCGTGTTTAAGGTTCTTTTTGAGAACATCCTCAAACGAACGGCGGTTAAGTCCCTTAAGAACGATTTCGCCGTCTTTCAAAAGTAAAATTTCCTTCATAAAATGTATTCCTTTATTTTAAATATGTATTCATACTATTCCTATTTGTGGGCAAGGGTTTTCAGTCCCTTTTCAATACCTTCACAAAGTGCGTCGATATCTTCCTCCGTATTCAGCTTTGAAAAGCTGATTCTCAGTGCACTGTCGGCACGGTCACGACCGATATTCATTGACTCAAGCACATAACTCGGTTTGCCCTTTGCACAGGCACTTCCCGATGATACATAAACTTCGAGATTTTCGAGAAAATGCAGCATCGTTTCGCTCCTGACTTTTCCTGCCGAAATATTCAGCACATACGGAAGCGCATTTTCGGGAGAGTTGAGAACCACTCCGTCAATTTTAAGCAGCTTTTCCTTTGCGTAGCTGTTAAGCTTTGAAACATAATCGTAATTTTTATCTATGTTAAATTCACTGCACGCAACTCCCATTGCGGCAATCAGCGGAATAGCCTCTGTGCCGGGACGGAGTTTTTTTTCCTGTTCACCGCCGTAGTGAAGCGGAACAAGCCGTACACCCTTTTTCACGAAGATTGCACCCACACCCTTCGGGGCATGGATTTTGTGACCGCTCACGCTGATTAAATCCGCATGAAGTTTTGATGCGGAAAGCGAGATTTTACCGAAAGCCTGAACGGCGTCCGTGTGGCAGATTACATCGCTGTTCTTCGCCTTAACAGCGGAAAAAATATCCGAAATATTCATAATTGCGCCCGTTTCGTTGTTGACGCACATTACAGACACAAGAATTGTGTTTTCGTCAACATTTTCAAGCACATCTTCCTTGTGAATTGTGCCGTCCTCACGGGGCATAATACGGACAACATCAAAGCCGTTATCCTCAAGCTTTTTCGCAGATTCCATAATACTGCTGTGTTCAACGGCAGACACAACAATCCGCCTGCCTCTGCGTTTTTTAGCCTCGGCAACACCGAAAATTGCAAGGTTATTCGCCTCTGTACCGCCGCTTGTGAAATAGATTTCGTCAGCAGTTGCACCGAGCCTTCCGGCAACCTCTTTTCGAGCCTTTACAAGCTCCTGCTCGGCATACATTCCACGCAAATGAAGTGAAGAGGGATTGCCGTAATTTTCGGTCATTATCTCAAACGCTTTTTCTGCCGCACCTTGCGACACCTTAGTAGTTGCGCTGTTATCAAGATAATGCTCCATTACTTTGCCCTCATTTCGTTTTACATAGCTGTACATACTAATAATTATACTACAGCAGTCAAAAAAAATAAAGTGATAATTCAAACATAATTGAAATTTATGCGGTAAAAATAAATACAAACTTTATTTTTGGTACAAAGGCGGCATTTTATGATTTCAAAAAAAGAATATAGCACGATTGTGAAAAATAATTCACCGAAAAGTAAATGTTTTGTGAACGGAACTAAGGCATTTTTCATCGGCGGTTTCATCTGTCTTATCGGACAGATTTTGACCGACAGCTATTCATTGCTTGACATCGGCAAAGATGATGCAAAAACGCTGACTTCGGTAACGCTGATTTTCATAGGAATTTTGCTGACGGCAATCGGTGTGTACGACAAAATTGCAAAACACGGCGGCGCAGGTACGCTTGTTCCGATTACAGGCTTTGCAAATGCGGTTTCTTCGCCTGCAATTGAATTCAAATCCGAGGGATATGTTGCAGGACTCGGCGCAAAGCTGTTCATCATTGCAGGACCTGTCATAGTTTACGGTGTTACCGCATCGGCTGTTTTCGGAGCTGTTTTGTGGGTACTGCATATGTTCGGGATTACCTTGTTCTGACTTTTCAATAATTAAAACCGCAAAAAGAGGTGTCGCAAATTGCCGACACCTCTTTGTCTGTTATTTTATTATCTTTTCTTGTACAAAACGAGTTCGGGATTTTTTACATTTTCTTCATAAGTTGAAATCAGGATGAAATCCGTATTTGCGACAATTCCGAAATATCTGTCACCGCCGAACTCACATTCAAGCTGATTTCCGAGATATGTTGCGTTGTCATCCAAAAACTTAACCTTGTTGCCATTCGGAAGTCTGTATCCAAGATTGACATAACTTCCGACAAGCGCATTCAGCTTTGTAAGTTTTGGCATACCCACAACATTCAAGGCATTTATCTCATCAATCAGAATATTTTTAAATTCCTCAAAAGCCTTGTTTCCGCCGAGTTCCTTATATCTTTTCCAATAGTCGAGCTTCGGGAGTGTTCTCATCAGATACTCGCGCACCTCTTTTTCGGAATGTTCCCCGTCAGCCATATTTTTGACGCAGACATCAATCAAATCATCCATATCGCTGTACATATAATTTCCGTCGGCATAACACCACTTGCAGTAGTCTTCGTTCATAAAGCCGTCTTTTTCTCTGCTGATAATCTCATCTTCCAACGGCATACCACAGCATTGACATATCAATTTTCGGGGTGAACCGAGCAGGGTATTGATTGACACATTATAAAGCTTTGAGAGCAGTTTTAATGTTTCCGTATTCGGAACTGTGTCGCCGTTTTCCCAACGAGAAACCGCCTGTCTTGTTACAAACAGTTTTTCAGCCAGCTCATCCTGAGAAAAGCCAGATTTTGTTCTTAATTTCAATAAAATTTCTTTTGTATCCATAGCCGTCACCTCTTGCTTATATTATAATGCAGAGCGTGATTTTTCACAAGCAACCTGCTGTTGCACGGCGTGACGGCGTGACGGCGAGCCGCCGTTCCCCATTCGTGCAGACAGTTTTAATTAAATGTAAAATTGAAAATGGAAAATGGAAAATTAATGTCGGGAAGACAGTTTGTAATGTAAAAAAACATATTATGCCCGAGCGTAGCGTTGTAATTGTTCGCACAATTCCGTAGGGGCGTTCATTGGACGCCCGCACGGCGATCCGCCGTTCCCTATTCGTGCAGACAGTTTGATATATAAACAAATATGTTCTCCGTATTACCTGTCTTTCAAATCAACATATTCCTTGTTTTCGGAAATACTCATATATGCAGGACGGATGATTTTGCCGCAGTTGATAAGCTCCTCGAGTCTGTGTGCGCTCCAACCGGTGATACGGGCTGTTGCAAAAAGCGGAGTATAAAGCTCACACGGAATATCAAGAAGACTGTAAAGAAGTCCGCTGTAGAAATCGACATTTGCGGCAACTCCCTTGTAGATTTTACGCTTTCTGCCGATAACCTTCGGAGCCAGTCTTTCAACTCTCTCATAAAGATCAAATTCGTCGTTGTGACCTTCGGCAATCTGCTGACGGGGGTCGGAAATTGTATAAACTGCGTGTCCCATACCGTAGATAAGACCTTTTTTATCAAAAGCCTGCTTGTCAAGGAGCTTCTCAAGATAATCTTCAAGAGCGTCCTCGTCCTCCCAGTCCTTAACATGCTTTTTGAGATCCTCAAACATATAGTAAACCTTAACATTTGCACCGCCGTGCTTAGGACCTTTGAGTGATGCAAGTGCCGCAGCTACTGCCGAGTATGTATCAGTACCCGAAGATGTTACAACATGTGTTGTAAATGTTGAGTTGTTACCGCCGCCGTGTTCCATATGGAGAATGAGCGCCATATCAAGAACCTTTGCCTCAAGCGGAGTATAGTGTCTGTCGGGACGAAGAAGCGACAGAATAACCTCGGCTGTTGACATTGTAGGCTCTGCACGGTGGATATAAAGGCTGTTATCACGCTGATAGTGATTATATGCGTGATAGCCGTAAACCGACAAAAGAGGGAATACGGAGATAAGCTGTATACACTGTCTTAAAACATTGTCGATTGATGTATCGTTAGCGTTCTTATCATAGCAGAAAAGTGTGAGAACACTTCTTGCTATTGAATTCATCATATCGTTACTTGTGGCCTTGAGGATAACATCACGAACAAAGTGCTGAGGAAGGGTTCTGTACTGAACGAGAAGCTTCTTAAAATCTTTAAGCTGTTCTTCGTTAGGCATATCGCCAAAGAGAAGAAGATATGTAACCTCTTCAAAACCGAAACGGTCATCCTCAAGAATACCGTCAACGATATCCTTTACATTATAGCCCCTGTAACGAAGCTCACCCTCGCAAGGAACAAGCTTTCCGTCAACAAGCTTATTCTGTGTGATTGTAGAAATATATGTAAGACCTGTGAGAACACCCTTACCGTCAAGGTCACGCAGACCTCTTTTTACATTGTACTTACTGTATAAATCTGTATCAATAACGGAGTTATGCGTCATTTTCTGAGCCAGAGCATGAATCTGCGGTGTAACATCCGAATACTCGCTGTTTGTCATAAAAAACACTCCTTTTTAAAATTCACAATAAATTGAAACTATATTTTATATATTATAGCACATTTTTTAAAAAAAGAAAATGTACAATTCTTGCAGAAGTGTCACATCTATTTTCACTCTTATATGTAGAATTTGCATAATTTTCTGTTTTCTTATTCATTGCAACGCAGTATTACGAATATATACCCATAATTGTCCCGAATTTTGACGGATAAAAAATGACAATCCTTCATTTTGACAAAAAAACGGAGCAGGAAAACCTGCTCCGTAAAAACAACATTATTTTATTACTTGAGATATGTACCGTTAGTACCGATCTGACCGTCAATGCCGGTGAAACCGTCTGCACAGCAAACATAAACTCTCATATTAGCCTTACCAACAGAAGATACTGTAAGTGTGCCGTCTGTAACATACTTAACATCGCCTGTAACTGCATCAATATACTTACCGTTAGGAAGGTTCTTGAATGTAGCACCGCCTGAGATAGTTACACAAGCAAGGCTGTCTG
>OCMB01000162.1_pt1 | contig 11720 bp, 10 predicted proteins | sample 1496101 | NCBI WGS metagenome assembly OCMB01 (sample SAMN01760949, study PRJEB22395) | human gut metagenome | reverse complement strand
TGCTTAGAGTAATACTTGATTTCTCAAAAGCGAGTGCAAAAGTACTAACTATTTTTCATTCCACCAAATATTTTGAGGAAAAAGTTGCTTTTTTCTTTAGAATTTAACATTCATAAACATAATAAAGTTCTAAAACAGTTTTTTCACCTTATTATATATATATAGACACTCGAAACGCATTTGTGCTCGGACACACATACACATTTTAAGCTAGCAAGCCTAAAACATTTACCAGGATTCAGCAAATTCTATCCATAACAGAAGGGATAACTTGAAACTTTCCACAAAAAAGAGGCATATTATTTGGCTATTACAGTATTTCTTCGTATTTTTGCCTTGTCTATTCAAGAGTTTTTAATTATATAAAAGGAGAAAAGTATCATGAAGATTATCGTTTCACAAGAAATAGAATCAGTATGTCCTACTTTTGTAGGTGCATGCGTAGAAGCTCATGTTGAGAACTCGCCTTATTGCAAGAAACTTTGGGATGAGATAAATGCGCTCGGAGAAAAGTTCAAAAGTTCTCTCACAACAGAATCGCTCAAAGAGATCAGCGGTATTGCTGCAACAAGAAAGGTATATCGCGCCTGCGGCAAGGACCCTTCCCGCTATCGCCCGGCATCTGAAGCCCTTATCCGCAGAATACTGCAGGGTAAGGACCTCTATCAGAGAGATACCTTAGTTGATCTGGTAAACCTGGCAAGCATAGCCTATGGCTATAGCATAGGTGGTTTTGATGCCGACAAGTTCGAAGGCGACACGCTTACTTTAGGAGTAGGCAAGGCAGGCGAGCCTTACGAAGGCATTGGAAGAGGAATGATCAATATAGAAGGCTTACCAGTATATAGAGATGAAAGGGGAGGTGTAGGAACTCCTACCAGCGACCACGAACGTACAAAAATGACACTCGGCACCACCCACCTCGTGGTTCTCATCAACGGATATGATGGTAACGAACAACACGTACGTGAGAATGCCGAGTTCATTCTGCAGCTCTTAAGCAAATACTGCAAGAGCAGCGGTGGAAGTTATTTTATCTATCAATGACTTGCCTTCAACTCCTTGTCCCATTTCAGGAGTCGCTGATACTCTTTCTTGGTAATTCGCATAAAGCTACCATGCTGAGGACCCGTTACACCCTTGATATCAACTGGATCTGAGAAATTGCGGAGATACTTATCTGCCTTACAGATACGATAGTGCTTAGGCTGATCGCTATACTGGATATAAGCTACACGCCAGGTATCATCGCCCATCAACTGGAAGGCAGAGCTACCTTCGCAATTCTTCTTTCCTTCGAAACTTACGTAGTCGTTCTCTACCGGTTCGCCCCATCCGTGGTTCAAAAGTACTCCTTTTTGAACGATTTAGTACCTTCCATCCTATAAAATCGAGTAGGTGGTAAACACTAATCATAGATGTTTATCGGGGCACCAGCAGTTTTCTTAATTGGGTAAAGGTATAACTTTTTTATAAATCTACCAAATTCTAGGGGGATAAATTTGCAGAAAAAAAATAAGGTGAATCATAAATCTCCTTTCACGGAATGTGGATTATACTGAAAATAAGAGAGTTAAGTGTGAAAGGAAAAATCTCTTTATTTTGAGATGGTAATTGATGGCTAAGCTTAAATATGGCGATGTGGATAGTGAATAATGAGCGTCTTGATAGTGAATAGTGGGTGTTTTGATAATGAATAGTGGGTGTCTTTGTTATGAATGTTGGGATGAAGCATAGTAACCAGAAGGATGAGGGATAGATATTGGCAGGCAAAAAGGGACGATTTATCGGCTGGATGACTAAGTTCGTCTATATGGATGACTCGGGTCATCTATATGGCTCACTCCCGTCATCTATATGGATGACCCGGGTCATCCGATACCAAGAAGCCTTTTCTATTCCTTTTGTAATAGTTGCTTTCTCCTTTAGACTAAGTTGTCTTCACCTTTAGACTAAGTTGCCTTCTCCTTATATTAATAGTTCTTTCTGCTGATTATTATTGTTGCTTCAGAGAATTCTCCTTTCACACTTAAATAACTGATTATAAGTATACTATAACAATTGTGAAAGGAGAATGAAATTATAATTGCTGTTTTTGAGAAGCTATTTCTGAAGGTGACTTTATGTTGAAACGATACGTCGGGAGATAGAATTAGACAACATACATGCTATAGTCAAACAAAAAAGGGGACCGGCCACTGCCAGTCCCCAAAGACGAGAGAGATATAAGTGTTGACTTGGTCAACAACGAGGCAAATCACTTTGCCTAATATTATATCCATTTATTATTTTAATAGAGTTTAATCTATTATTCATAGAAGCCAGAATGTCTAACTCCCGAGATGCGATAAGTCAAAGCATTATCATCATCGCTGAACTTAACCTTGTAGCAGATGCTATCACAAGGAAGTCCATGAAGGTTCTTTCCCTGACTCAATAACACCTGACCTTCGAGCAACTCAACATTGCCTGCCTCAGCATTTGAAGGATTATAGCTAGAACCAGCAGCTGCAGAGAAAGTTTTGGCAGCATAATCTACATTCACTTTCATCTGAACACCCCAGAAGCTAGCATCCTGCAACCACATTTCCTTATCGCTATTGGCAGCAGTATTGTAGGTATTCACAGTAATGGTACCCAATCCATACGGATCTTCATACAAAACATTACCATTTTCATCAACAGCATCAACCTGTACTTCCCAAATACCAGCCATCTGCTCAACGGCAGTTCCACCAGCCGACTCATCAGTCTCAGTATCACAAGACACAAGAGCGAAGCAGACCAGCAAGGCGAACATAAACATTGAAATATATTTCTTCATAATCTTATTCCTTTAAAATCTTAATTGTTTTATTACTTCAATGAGATGGTAAAGTCCATTGTTTTGGCATAATTCACTACGTAAGAGATTTCTCCTGTAGCAGGATCATACTTTCCATCCTTAAAGCCTGTGGCAGAATCGCCCCAACCTTCCACAGAACTAGAAAGCAAGACCAGAGAATTATCAGCCAACAACTGGAAGTAACCTGTCATTGCGTAGCTTGAACCATAACCAGCCTTCTGGTCATAGTAACCACCCATCATATCACTTACATAGAAGATGCCAGGTGCAGCCTTAGTAACCTTAACGGTATAACCAGAGAAAGCTGTAGTAGTTACAGAACCATCATCTTTGTGATAATCACGATGAGAACCAGCCTGGAGAGTATAAGTACCCGACATATCTGTTGTAATGGTTGGATCACAGACAGCTACAGTACGAGTAGTAGATACAGAGAAGCCATCAGCATTTGTTGCAGAATAAGTGATGTAATACAAACCAGCCTTAGAAGCATCTACAGTACCAGAAGTTACTACCTTAGAAGAATAATCCTCTCCATTCAATGTAGCTTTACATCCCTGCTCACTATAAGCTGTACCGATAGGCACCTGAACAAAGTCATCCCCCTGGATTTCCAAAACCGGATAATATGTAATCCTTGAATCAGTAAACTCCTCATCGTCGCTGCAAGAAGTAAATCCAACAGCTGTCATGCTGAGCATCAAGGCCAAAAACAATATCTTTTTCATATCTTTTATCTTTATATAATGAATGAATAAAAGTACCTATTGATTACTTTACGTCCCAGAATACAGGATCTGCCAAAGTCTTAACGGCAGGAGTATTCTTGTTCAACTGACGTGCAGATGAAGGATAAGGCATACGCTTGCACAAGCCGTTATTACCATAGTAATTAACAGCAGGCACAATCAGATTACCAGCAGTATAGCTTGTAGGATCCTTGTGAACCTTCTCAGCAGAAGCTGAAGACACGGCAGGAACATCAGTACGACGCTGCTCAGACCAAGCCTCAAAGTGATTACGATAGAACAAAGCAACCCACTTCTGCATATAGATCAGCTTCAACTTATCTTCCTTGGTAGCCTGCTTATCAAAGTTTACCTTATCACCCGCAATGAAATCAGAGTAGCCTGCAACCTGACGAGACAAGAAGTCATTCTCAACAGCAGCCTCATAATCAGCCTTGGCAGCAGCCTCATCATTGTTGAATCGCAACTCAACTTCAGCCTTCAGGAACTCAACCTCGCTAAGAGTAAAGAGATAAACCGGCATAGCTTTGGCAACCTCGGTATTAACGAGACTTACATCCTTATCCATCAACTTAGTACCATCCCATTCCAAATACTTAGTCTTTGCACCAGGAATCTCACCAACATACTTTCCACTTGCAGCAGCCTTGTTCAAAGCATAGGCCTCACGAGGGTCGTTGGTAGAATTGAAGTAGGTTACCAATGGATATGCAGCACAGAAATTGTTTGCATTCAAAGAGAAGATATTACTATACCAAGGATTATACTGTCCCTCTGCATTGCTATATACATTAAATACTACATCAGAAACCGGGAGGATACCATTAGCCACGATAGCCTTAGCCTTTGCAGTATAATTAGCAGCATCTACATTTGCATCAATCAGACGCATATACATACGAAGACGGAGGGCATTGGCAAAACGCTTCCAGCTATCCAGATTCTTGCTGAACATAGGATCGGTCATATCGATGTTGTCAGAAGCTGCAATAGCTGCCTCTGCTTCATCCATTGCCTTCAAAACATTCTCATAGACACTCTGACCATCATCCCAAACCGGATTAGGATTAGCACTACCCTGGCAGGCCTCTGTATAAGGAGCATCGCTACAAGCATCTACCATATACTGCATAGCCAAAGCAGTCATAACCTTGCATACATAAAGGTTGGCTGTATTGGTTGTCTTACTCTCAATATCCTTGATATCAGTCATCGCACCGGCATAGATGGTACTATAGCAACGGTCAAAGAGCTGTGAAGCCTCATCAAAGTGAAGCTCAGCAATGTCGTTATACTGATTATACTCAGGACGCTGCTCAAAATACTGAGCAAAATAGCCACCATAGGTGAACATCGCATCACCAGGAACCGCAGCTATGGCATTCTGCACAGCAGGGAACTCCAATGAAGGTGTAATATCACCAGAAGCAGGATAGTTTGGATTCTCATTGATATCCATATCGCAGCTAGAAAGCGCCAAGAGGCAAGCTGCACTATATAATAATATTTTTTTCATAAATGATCCACCTTTAGAATTTAACAGAAACATTGAAACCCATCTTGCGTGAGCTTGGGTTAGCAGAATACTCACCGAAGTTACCAGACAAGTCGTTACCGAATGAGCTTGACTCTGGGTCGATGAATGTATTGCTAGAAGGTGTCCAGAGGAAGAGGTTGTTACCGAAGACAGAAACCTTAACGCCAGTCAAGAATGTCTTAGCCAACCAAGCCTTTGGCAAATCCCAAGAGAGAACTACAGAACGAAGCTTTACATAGCTCTTGTCAACCAAGAATTCTGCATCGTAGTTATCAGCACCATTGTTCCAATAGTTGTAGATATTGGTTGGTGTCAGAGCTGTAGTATTCTCTGTATAGATAGGAGCACCATTAGCATCTGTACCAGACTGAACCACAGAATTTGGAATAATCCATGGGTTACGATGGTTGTATGCAGTCTGGATAGCATTACCGGTGAAGTATGTAATATTCTTGGTACGAGAGAACATCACACCACCCTTACGGATATCAAAGTCGAATGACAAACTGACACCCTTATAAGACAAGGTATTAGAAATACCCATCTGATACTTGCTGTTCATGCTACCTACAATTTCCTGCTTATCAGTCTTCTGAGGAAGACCATTTGCATCTACGATCAAACGTCCCTGGTCATCACGCTTAGAAGTATAAGCCTTGAACACACCGAGTTCCTCACCTACGATAGCATAGAGAGAAGTACCGCCAGAGAAACCATAGATAACAGATTCACCGCCGAGTTCCTCAGGCAAAGAGATTACCTTACTCTTGTTCTTGGTGAAGTTCCAAGAGAGATCCCATTTGAAATCCTTGGTCTTAATAGGAGTTACGCTTACCAAAGCCTCGATACCACGGTTGCGAATCTTACCAAGGTTCATGTTCTGATATGTGTAACCAGAAGCTGGATCCATATTCAAGGAGAAGATCTGCTTGTCTGAGTTTCTGTCGTAATATGAAACATCAAATGAAATACGGTTCTGCAAGAATGCCATGTTCAAACCAAACTCAAACTCTGTAGTCATCTCAGGACTCAAAGTATTACTACCCAGAGTATTGTCCTTGGTATAAGCATTGTAGTTACCATTGGTGAATGGGAATTTACTAGAACCCCAGCCTGAAGTATTAGCTGAAGCCTGAGCATAGACAGAGTTTGTCATATATACGCTGGCATCATTACCAGTCTTACCCCAAGCAGCACGGAACTTACCGAAAGTCACGATCTTCTGAGCCTCAGGAGACAGGAACTTAGAGAACACGAAGCTACCTGTTACACCAGGATAGAAGAATGAGCGGTTACCCTTTGGAAGAGTAGAAGACCAGTCGTTACGGGCGGTCATTGTCAAATAAGCCCAATCGTCCCATCCGAGTTCGACCTGACCGTATGCCCCCATTAAGCGACGAAGTGACTGATACTGATCAAGAGTTGGTTTCTCAGAAGAGTTTGTCAAGTTGAAATAAGTAGGTATAGTCAAATTAGTAACTGCACCATACAAGTATGTGTATTTACGCTCATTACCATTGAAACCGAGAGCTGCGTTTACATCCAACTTATCGATGAACTTGTGGCTGTAATTGAACATTGCATTGAAGTCCATCTCGCGGCGACGCTCAGTCTGCTCAGTTACAGAACCAGTCAATGACTTCAATGCATCCACCCAGTTTGGAGTGTTTGCATAAAGAGCAGACATGTTTGGTTCACCGGTGTTATGATCACCAGTAGTTGTATCAAGACCGAAACGGGTAGAGAACTTCAAATCGGTGAAGATATCCCAGTCAAGCTGCAACTTACCATAGAAACGCTCTGACTCATACTCATTCTTGTAGTTATTCAAGATATAGTATGGGTTGGTTACACCGTAAGGAGTATAGTAATAACCTGGCGTATTGAATGGATCATTCAGGTCCTTCATCTCTACGATACTGATATCGCGAGGAGTCTGCATGATGGCATTATACATAGAACCCGTCTTCTGACCAGTAGTCACGAAGTTGTTCTTCTGATAAGCATAGTTGGCAGACATGCTCAATGTTACATTCTTGATCTTGTGAGAAGCTCGACCAGAGAATGTATATTTGTTGTAACTATCCGCATCAGTAGGGATAATACCATCATCATGAATCTGAGAAAGACTCAAGAAGAAGTTACTAGCATCAGTTGCACCATTGAAAGACACACTGTTGCTGTAGCGAAGACCCGTGTCAAAGAAGTCCTTGACATTGTTCTTTATAGGAAGGTAGCTCTTCAGTTTCTGAGAGTTATCATAAACATTACCATATTTCAAGGTTGAGCCATCGAAAGCTGGTCCCCAAGAACCATTCTCGATATCTGTCTTGTCACCATACCAACCCATACCGAACTCATTCTGGAGCTGAGGCAAGCGAAGCACTGACTCAAACTGCAAACCACCATTATACTCTACACCAATGCCCTTGTTCTGCTTCTTACCACTCTTGGTAGTAATCAACACAACACCATTGGCAGCACGGCTACCATAAAGTGCTGTTGCGGCAGCACCCTTCAGAATGGTCATGCTGGCAACATCATCAGGGTTTACTGCATTGGCACCGTTACCAAAATCATAACCATTGTCCAAGCTATTACTGCTGGAAACAGTAGAGTTATTCAATGGCACACCATCAACAACATACAAAGGCTGGTTGTTACCCGACAATGAGCTGACACCACGGATGATGACAGAATTAGAAGAACCTGGGTCAGAAGATGTTGAAGAAATCTGCACACCAGCTACCTTACCTGCAAGACTAGACATAACGTCGTTGGTACGAGACTCTGAGATTTTCTCACCGCCCACAACAGCAGCAGAATATCCCAAAGCCTTACTAGAACGGGAAATACCCATCGCAGTAACAACAACCTCATCAAGGTTTCTTGAGTCAGCAACCAGCATAATCTTCATCTTAGCAGAAGCTTTTACTTTCTTTGGCTCCATACCAAGATAAGTAACTTCGAGAACAGCATCCTTACTTGCATTAGGCAGAGTAAAGTTACCATCCACATCTGTCACTGTACCAGTCTTTGTTCCTGCGATTTTAACAGATGCGCCAATCACTGGCTCACCGTCTTCCTGAGAAACAACTTTACCTGTAACAGTAGTCTGTGCGAGAGCCATTCCTGTTGAAAGAACAAGCCCCCCCATTAACATGGTTAGTCTTTTTGTCATAATTTCTCTCTCTTAAATTAAACAACTTACAAATATCGAGTGCAAAGATACATACTTTTTATAAAATAAACAAATTTTTAGCTAACAAAATGCTACTTAAAATCGATTTTCTTCTACTTTTTGTATATTTTCTGCATATTTCCCTACTTTTCGACAGTTTCAAAGCACTTTAATCAACAAAAAGACACGTTTTCAAGAAAGCATCAGACAAACAGACGGTTTTCAAAACAAAAGATAAGCGTGATGTTTTCAAACAAAACACCACGCTTACCTTATATTCTATAACAAAACGAAAGACACCCATCTGCTTCCATTTAGAATCAGAATCAAAATCCTTATCTATTTTAAATAACACCATACTTGATGAGGGCATTTTTCACTCCATCTTCATCCACATGAGTCGTAATGTAATCGGCTACCAGCTTCAATTCTTCACCAGCATTGCCCATTGCTACACCTACACCAGCCTCCTTGATGATAGAGATGTCGTTGCCACCATCGCCGAACGCCATAGTTTCTTCAATGTTCAAGCCGAGATAATCAGCCATTGCGTGGAGCCCCTTTCCCTTATCGGCTCCACGCGCAGTAATATCAGTAAAGGCAGGGTGCCATCTTCCGGAAGTACAGTTTTCGAGCGTAGGCATCAGGAGCGCTTCCTGCTCTACGGTGCAGAAAGGAGTGACCTGCAAGATGGGCTCATCGCCCAAAGCACCTACATCCGTGATGAAGATACTGCTATCTACTCCCAATCCCTTGCAGAAGATTTCATAAACCTCGTCGGTATAATGATGAATGGCAAAACGGCTCTCACTTACCACGATGGCAGGATAGTTGTCTCTATCAGCAGCCTCGATGATTTTCTTCACATCAGAAGGAAGGATGGCGTGCTGGCTCACCAATGTATCCTCCACAAAGCAGCGGGCACCATTGGCTGTGATGTAACCATCGATGAGATGCTCTATCTGACCGAGGTTGTTGATGATCTGCTTGGGGCGTCCCGTAGAAATATACACCTCTACCCCATTCTTCTTAGCCTGTTCCAAAGCATCCACAGTACTCTGCGGAATCCTGTGGGACTTGAAACTCACCAACGTGCCGTCGATGTCGAAAAACAATGCTTTTATCTTCTTATCCATAAATATATCTTGTTCCTTATTATTTAAACCCAATTCCTTATCATGTAAATACCATACCTTATTTATCCATTTCTCACGCGCGTACCTTATTATATATGGATACAAACGATTCTTTTCGCTGAAAAACGGGTGCAAATATACGAAAAAACAGATAATTAGCCAAAAATATGCATTCTTTTTTAAATATCCTTGCCATTTTCGCTGAAAAAGCGTATATTTGCTGCGACTTTCATGCGCAAGAAAACGTCTTGCACCACGCATAGAAAGCAAACTAAAAACTTAGTGATATGAAGAAGAAGACCTATGTCTGGCTGGCATCCCTCTTGCTGATGCTGGTAGCTACGCTTACTTCATGCGAAAAGTTTGCACTCGATGATTCGGGTACCAATTCACATGACGCAAACGCCAACGTAATCATCCATGCGTCCGTGGCAAAAAACAATTCTACGGGAACAAGAAGCGGAGAAGAAGATGAGGAAGTAGAGGGAAAGCCTCTGGAAGATTACTGCTCCCGCCTATCCATCGCCATTTTTGATGGAGAGGAAAAGGTGAAGACCCTGAATCTGAAAGCAGAAGATGGCTACGATGATATCGGGATTAATCTGGATGCGGGAAAATACCGAATGGTTGCCATCGGCCATAACGGAAACGGAAACTGCACAATCAGTTCCCCTGAGAAAGTGAAATTCTACAAGAACAAGATGACCGATACCTTCTTCTATTACGGCACTTTCAACGTGATAGATGGAGAAGATACGGATGATTACATTCTGTTGAATAGAGCCGTGGCACAGTTTAAGGTCCATATTACCGACGCCACCATCCCCGCCGAGGCGCACAGCATCAAGTTTTACTATACGGGAGGCAGCAGCACCCTTGACGCCGTAACGGGTTATGGATGCGTACAAAGCCGGCAGACCGAAAGCTTCAAGCTTCAGGAAGGCAAAAGGGATTATTCGGTCTATACCTTCCCACGCGAAGAGAACAAGAGCTTGAAAATGACCATCAACATCCTGGATGCAGATGCCCAGAGTATCAAGGAATATTCCAAGGAAGGCGTCCCGGTGAAATGCAACAACATCACCCAGACCAATATCAGCATCAAAGATCATACCATCTCCGACCCTGACCAGAAAGAAGATGATGATACCGGAAAAGGAAACCTGGGATTCACCGTAAATCCCGACTGGGAAGGAGAAATCGTTGTTGAATTTGAATAGAAGAATGTTCCATTTTTCCATAATGTAAGGTAATTTTCGATTCTTAAAGATTTGATAATAAAAAATCCTTTGTGGTTTGCAAATATTTCCATAAATTTGCACCGATATTATAATATTATTGTAAAGGAATGAAAAAAATATTAACTCTTATCATGCTGATGGGAGCAATGACTGCAGCCGAGGCTCAAACGATGGTTCTGAACCTCGACAGTTGTCGTGCGATGGCGCTACGCAACAACAAGCAGATCAATGCCTCTAAGCTCAAGAAGGACGTGGCGACCAACCTGAAGAAATCGGCGCGCACGAAATATTTGCCAAAGGTAGATGCCATGGGCGGATATGAATGGTTCAGCAAGGAGATCTCTTTGCTCAATGATGGTCAGAAGTCAGCATTCAGCAATTTAGGTTCCAACATCGTAGGTGGAATCACCGGCAATGCCAACGACGTGATGGCCGATTTGGTAAGCAAGGGAATGCTCACCCCTGAACAGGCACAGAAAATCGGAGGATTGCTCAACGAGAAAGGAAGCGTTATCCAGCAGCAGGGCAATGCCATCGGACAGAGCGTGGTAGATGCTTTCCGCACCGACACCCGCAACATGTGGGCTGGTAGCGTGATGCTCCGCCAGCCTATCTATATGGGCGGCGCCATCTTGGCTGCCAACAAGATAGCAGACATCGGTGAGCAGATAGCCGACAATGATCTCGACATGCAGACCCAGAAGACCCTCTACAGCATAGACCAGGCTTACTGGCTTGCCGTTTCGCTGAAGCAGAAGTACAAGCTCGCCACCAGCTACAGAGACCTGGTGAAAAAGCTCAATGATGATGTTCACAAGATGATTCAGCAGGGCGTAGCCACCAAGGCAGATGGTCTGAAGGTAGATGTGAAGGTGAACGAGGCGGAGATGAAGATTACCCAGGCAGAAGACGGTCTGGTGCTCTCCAAGATGCTTCTCTGTCAGCTTTGCGGCATTCCGATGAACCAGGAAGTGACTCTTGCCGATGAAGACAAGGAGACGCTGGCTCTTTCGGGAACTCCAGTGGATACA
>OCMB01000161.1_pt1 | contig 11838 bp, 15 predicted proteins | sample 1496101 | NCBI WGS metagenome assembly OCMB01 (sample SAMN01760949, study PRJEB22395) | human gut metagenome | reverse complement strand
AGACTTAAGCAGACTGTAAGAACTTAACTTTTTTATTAAATTATATATTTAATTAAAAAAAATTTCTACAAATACCTTTTTTTACTGATAGCAAAATTTTTAGTAAGTTTTGTTTTCAGTCATTTTTTGTAGGTTCCATTGATCCTGTTTGAATATTTAATGGCACATATCCAAATACTTGAGAAACTCCTTTTTCACGAGAAGTTAGTGTAATCAAAGTAACACTAGCAGCAAGGATAATAATTATCCACACTAACACATCTAAAATAACCTTAAATATTTTTTTCCCTTTCATTCTACACCTCTTTCTCTATTATGGATTAGCGTTCTTAGATATTTGAATATTAAATTTGATATTAGTACCAGATGCGTTGTTTTCACAGTCGTAATCTTGTCCTTCTACCCATCCATATATTCTTATTTTATTAATACCAGAAGCTAAATTAAATAGTGTTTTATATTCTCCATTAGCATTATTATCATCTGGAGTTGTTATATCAGGTGTAACAGTACCAAAATATGTAGCACTATTAGATTGATAATCAAGTGCTAATTCTGTACCAATATCAGCCTTAATACCTAAATAATTTGGAACTACTGTATTAGTTGTAAAACTAGTTTGTCCATAGTTTTGTGCTTGAGCAACTCCTCCTGGTTTATGTATATTGTTATTTGGTTCCCAGAATATATTTGTATTTCCATTTCCGTGAGATGTAGCACCTTTAAGTGCGATAGCATCAGCACTAGCACCAGTAGCAGCACTACCTTCATATAGGAATGCAACTCTAGCTGCATTTTTTAGTCCAGTGTCAGCTCCACTAGCAATAACATCTGAAGTTGTTGTTAAATATACAGTTGTTGGTTGTGTAGCAAGTAGGAATAAGTCAAATGCTATAAAGTCTCCAAGTGTGCCTGCTTGTTCAGTTGAACGTGAAGCAACTATTTTATAACCATGAGCAGTACTAGCATCAGCTTCAATACTTCCTTTAAACATTTTCATAAATCCTGTAGTTGTATCAACTTCTCCGATTGTTGAAACTGGTACAATTTGACTTGGTAATTGATTAGTATTACCTTGATATGCAGAACCAGTTATTTCTGCAGTAGTAATATTAGCTTTCCAGTTAACAGCATCAACAGAAACTTGGATACCATTTGCTGCACTAACATTAACATCAATACTATCAACAGTTACAGTTGTATTTTCTGTGAACCATGCATATGATGCTGTTGTTAATGAAATAGCTGTTACTATTAACATTAAGAAAGCTGTAAGAATCTTTTTTCTACCATCATTAGATTCTTCTTTTTTTTCTTTTTTAGTTTCTTCTACAACTTTATTTTCAACAGGAGTAACTACTTCTGCTTGTTGAAAAGTATTATTTGTAGAATTATCATTTTGATTTTCCATATACATTTCCTTTCTCTAAATTATTCACTTTTTTCAGTGATTACCATTGACATTTTCATTTCTCCGCCAATAATGTCATCGATGCATTCCGGGTCTTTTCCTTCTAACCAAACAAGAATTGTATACCTGTCCATTTGTCCAGGTTCTAACCCATTTCTTTCTTGTTCCATAATTAAATGATTTGATAAAAACGCAATTGTATTTGGCTCCTCTTTACCATTTTTTGCCTTTTTAGCATAAACTTTTTTTTCGCCATTAGTAAATACCGCAACCCTAACAGCATCATCTACATTCTTTATAACTGATTCGATAACAATCTTACTTTTATAATCGGCTTTTTGTTCTCCATCATTTTTTATAAAGTATGTATAAGCAATATAGTTATCACCACTATTATCGCCCTCTTTTTTTATTACTTCATCCATTGGTATCCATGATTCAGTAATATTATCCATATACTCTAATCCTTTTACTTTAATTTCCACAGTTTCAGCAGAAAATTCTGAGTCAGAAGATAAAAGTATATGTCTTTCAGCTTTCAAATTCTTGTCTAATTTAATAGTAAAATATCCATTACTATTAACAACATATAGTACTAAATATAATAATGAAAAAAATAGTAATAAAATAAGTAATCCCATCTTAATAACTCTTGATAAAAGTTTTCCTCTATATATTTTTTCTGCTTTAACTTTTATTACATTATTATTCATGATTCACCTATTTGTACACTTTATAAGTATTACCATCATTTTCTATTATTGTTGCTCCTATATTGTGTGAAAATTCAACAATACTATTATAATTAGATACCTTATTATGCTTAAAATAAACATAATCAATTACGTTCTTTAATTTAAGACTTTTACTTTCAACTGTATTAAAATCATATACACCTAATTTAAATCCATAATTTTTTAGTTCTTTTACTTTAACATCTCTATTCATAAATTCCTTATATGGAACTAAGAATACAAAATTACGTATTGTTTTAGGTTCTACAATATTATACATTTTAGTAATATTAGTTTTAAGCTTAAAGAAATCATTTGGAAGCTTTACGAAATATAATGTATTAGGTTTATTATCAAAAACATTTTTAATAACTTCAAAAGATATATGTTCTGCTTCAATATACTTAAAATCAAGGGCAAATCCATATTTAACAAAAGCATTAAAAGCATGAGATTCATCTATTCCTTCAAAGTATTTTTTATCAAAATTAACTTTAGAAATAAATAAATTATACCCATCTATATTACCCATGTAATCGTAATATACTTTTAATGGACTTTTTGATAGCATGTTTAAACATTTCTTACTAGAACTAACACTTTTAGTGATATTCTTAATTATCTTTAAATAATTATCATTAAATAGTTTTTTAGATTCATCATCAAATAAATAACTATTCTTTTTTTCTAATAATTTAACCGCAGTATAATAGTCTACCTTAGGAACTGTAAGCGAATTAGTTAGTTCTTCTAACATAATACATAAAAGCATCATTTTAGCAACTAAATAATACCATTCAAATTCCACTGGATTATTGATAATATCTAAATAATCAACAACATTTTCAAATATAAGTAAAAGCATTCTTTTTATTACAATATTATCAACATCATACTTATTAAAAATATCTTCATACTCATTTAAAGTATTAGTAATATCTCTTCTCCCAAATATAAAATATTCATAAAACTTATCAACACAAATTTCAAAACATTCTATATCTTTAGGATAAGGTTTTAGTTCTTTAGAAACAAGTATATCAACATTTCTAAGAATGCATTTAGCTTTTTGTTTTAAAAAAACATTTGCTAAGCACCTCATTACATCCTCCTTACCTTCACATTATACAAACTAATTATATAATGATAAATTAAAAAATTCAATATATAAATAACAAATTTATCATATTTGAATATATTAAATATGAAAGTGAGGATATATGAAAAAAATATTTTTAACTATCTTTTCATTAATTGCAATAATAGTTTTAACTGTAATAATTGGTATAAGAGAAAAAGAATCTAAAAATAAAAAGTTAGTTGTTGCAGAAGTAACACATTCTGTATTTTATACTCCATGGTATGTATCTATAGAAAATGGATACTTTAAAGATGAGAATATTGATATTGAAGTAGTACTTACTCCTGGTGCTGATAAAGTTGGAACAGCTGTATTAAGTAAAGATGTTAATATTGGATTTTCTGGACCTGAAGCAACTGTTTACATTTATAATAATTCTAAAGAAAAACTACTTACATTCGCATCTTTAACTAAAAGAGATGGACAATTTATAGTTGGAGACTGTAAACTAAAAGACAATTTTACACTTAATGATTTAAAAGGTAAAAAGATACTTGCTGGTAGAAATGGTGGTATGCCATTATTAATGTTTAAATATGCTCTTCATGAAAATGGTATTAATGAAAGTGATATTAATATTGATACAAGTATAGAGTTTAGTGCTCTTACAGGTTCTTATATAAGTGGTCAAGGAGACTTTGTAAATCTATTTGAACCAAATGCTTTAAATATAGAAAAGCAAGGATATGGTTGCCCTCTTACATCACTTGGTAACTTATCAGGAATAGTTCCATATACAGCATTTTATGCTCGTGAAGAATTTATAAATAACAATAAAGACTTGATACAAAGATTTAATAATGCTCTTAATAAAGGTATAAAATTCACTAAAGAAAATGATAGTGAAACTATCGCAAAAGCAATAATAAATCAATTTCCTGATACAAGTTTAAAAGATTTAGCAATACTAATAGATAGATATAAAAATGCAGACTCATGGTATGATAATACATATGTTAATAGTAAAGACTATGACAAATTAATAGATATACTTTACTATGGTAAATTTATAAATAATAAACTAGATTCTAATATATTAATAACAAATGAATTCAACAAATAAATTACTATCGCTTAATAATATAAGTAAAACTTATCACTCAATACATGGTGAAACTAAAGCACTTGATAATATATCCTTTGACTTATATAAAAATGAATTTATAGGTATAATCGGTCCATCCGGATGTGGTAAAAGCTCAATATTAAATATTATTTCATCACTTGAAACTGAATACTCTGGAAATATATCTATAAAAGATAATATTACTATTGGATATATGCTTCAAGATGCATGCTTATTTCCATGGCTAACAATATATGATAATGCAATATTAGGTCTTAAAATATCTAAAAAGTTAAATGATAATACAAAAGATTTTACAATAAATTTACTTATAAAATATGGACTTTATAGTTTTAAAGATAAATATCCAAATGAACTATCTGGTGGTATGAAACAAAGATTAGCTCTTATTAGAACTCTCGCTTGTAATCCTGATATATTACTTTTAGATGAACCATTTGGTGCTTTAGATTATCAAACAAGATTAAAAGTTAGTAATGATGTTTACAATATAATAAAAGAAGAACAAAAAACAGTATTAATCGTAACACATGATATTAGTGAAGCAATTTCTATGTGTGATAAAATAATAGTTCTTTCAAATAGACCTGCTGTTATTAAAAATATACATATAATTACTTTACAAGATAAAAAAGGTCCAATTGAAAATAGAAAAGACCCATTATTTAGAGAATATTATGACCTAATATGGAAGGAAATTGATAATAATGAGTAAAGAACAAAAAGACTTTTTAAAAAAGATTAAAAGAAATAAAATAATTATTCTTATGACTCAAATATCAATATTCATACTATTTATACTTATATGGCAAATATTATCAAATAAAAACATAATTAATACATTTATAACTAGCTCACCTAAAAAAATACTTATTACTATTAAGAATTTATATATTCAAAATAATTTATTTACTCACATATTTGTTACTGTAAAAGAAACATTAATATCATTTGTAATAACAAGTATACTATCATTATTAATATCAATTATGCTTTATAATCATAGTTTTATTGCTAAAGTATTAGATCCATATCTTACAATATTAAATAGTCTTCCAAAAGTAGCACTTGGCCCTATTATAATAATATGGATAGGTGCTAATATAAAAAGTATTATATTAATGGCTATACTTATCTCATTAATAGTAAGTATACAAACAATATATAATGGATTTATAAGTACAGATAAGTTAAAGATAAAGTTATTAAAAACATTTGGTGCATCTAAAAAAGATATATTATTAAATGTGGTATTACAAGAAAATAAAAAGACAATACTAAATACATTTAAGATAAATATATCAATGTGTTTAATTGGTGTAATTATGGGAGAGTTCTTAACTTCTAAAGCAGGAATTGGTTATTTAATATTATATGGTTCACAAGTATTTAATTTAGACTTAGTAATGACAGGTGTATTCTTATTAACAATAATTTCAATAATAATGTATAAAGTCATATCAAAAAATACAGATAAATGATTCTGTATTTTGTTTTTAATTATATTAGTTTTTATTTGTATCTCTAGCTGGGCTTCTTTTCATTACGAGTAAATAGTCTTCTTTATTTATTTTACTTCAATCAATAATTTTATTTAATTCTTTTTTTAATATCATATCTAACCAAATTCTAGTACTTCTTCCATTGCCTTCACGAAAAGGATGGGCAACATTCATTTCAACATAAGTATTTTGAGGCATTTCATTTATTTTGTTGGAATAAATAATTCTAATGCTTTTAATTTTGTAATTCATTCTTCTTTAGACGTTTCAACTTCATTAATAATACCAAGTTTATTTTTAAGCATTATATCACCTTTTTAACTATAAATATTGTACCATAATATAAGATATTTCTATTGTTTATGAATAACTTATGTCTTAATAATTTATTTTATATTTTTTAATAAAGAACAAAAATGTAATGAAATATTAGAAAAACAAAAAGTAATGCTTGAATTTCTAATTAAATATGCAAACAAAAAAATATTCAATATAAATTATTAACTAAAGATGATGTAAAAGATTATGATGATTTAGATAATATAATGATTTATATGCATAATATTGAAGAATTAATTGGAATATTATTAAATATCTAACCATTTAAAAACTCTATAATTAGAGTTTTTTTATTGCAAAATTAGATTATAATTCAATTTTATTTTCTAAATCAAATTTAACTTTTTCAATAATACCAGAAGCATTAATAACATTATTAACAGAAGTTTCACGAGCTATTTGTGCGAAATCTTCAAAAGTTAATTTAGGATTTACTTCAAGTGCTAAAGCAAACATTCCTGATACTTTAGGAATAGACCAACTAAAAGAAGTGTTACCATGATACATGTAATCTTTATCACTTCCCCAGAGTGGAACCATCTCACTACTTGGAACCATTACTTTTGATTCATGTAAGGCATGATTATCTTGTTGCCAATCACTTAGGTAATATGTTCCATTATTTAAATCAGTATTTACAGTTGTAAAATATTTAGAAAATTCATCGCTATCTATGACATAGCATCCTGTCTCTTTAAGCTTCTCTTTGATAAAAGCAAATTCTTTTTCAAGATTAGACGCTTTAGCATATCCACTTGAGATATTTACGATTTGTGTATTTTCACCACTTAAATTTTTATTATATATTTCTACTAATCTATCATAAATGAGTTTTCCATAAAGTGCTCTTGGATTATCACCTACTAATTCTGGATGACTTTCAAAATAATCAGGATTAATGTCGTAAAAACTAACATTAGCATTAGGAGCAACTCCTATATTTTTACCAACTAAATATGATAAAACTATTTCTCCATGATAATGATCTCCACGAGAACCATAACTTTCATAATAATTTTTAATTTTACCATCAATTTCAGTAGGAGTATTAATAAATCCATTATCAATGACTGCAATATTTATTTCTTTTCCAGTTATTCCATTTTTATGCACTGAATCTATATCAGGTGTCGTTTTATAATAATTAGTATTAAATTTAAATGGATTCTTTTCTGGAAATCTAGTAAGTGTAGAATAATTAACTTGTCTTACTACTTCATCACTAAAGTCTCCAGCAAATCTTTTGTTACTTAAATTACTGAAAGAAAATCCCCATCTTCTAAATATTTCGTTTTTTAAAGCATACTTAAGCCATTCTTCATTAATGATATCTGGAATCATATCATCTGTTAAGTTTCCCATGGCTAATTTTTTATATTTATCAATATTGTACATAACTTTACCTCTATTTAATTACATTATAATATACTAAATGGACTAAATCAATTATCTTATCATACACTAATTAATATAATAATATAGGAGGAAAAATAAAGAATGAGAAATAATTGTAATTTAATGCCACCAACATATACTTGCTACGGACCTACTGGGCCAACAGGGCCTACCGGACCAAGCGGTGGAGCAACTGGGCCTACTGGACCTACTGGTGCTACTGGGCCTCAAGGACTTCAAGGTATAACTGGACCTACTGGGCCTGCTGGTGCTACTGGACCTCAAGGACTTCAAGGTATAACTGGACCTACTGGGCCTACTGGTGCTACTGGACCTCAAGGACTTCAAGGTATAGCTGGGCCTACTGGTGCTACTGGACCTCAAGGACTTCAAGGTGAAATTGGACCAACAGGACCAACAGGGCCTCAAGGACTTCAAGGTATAACTGGAGCGACTGGACCTACTGGACCAACAGGACCTCAAGGACTTCAAGGTATAACTGGAGCAACTGGACCTCAAGGACTTCAAGGTGAAATTGGACCAACAGGGCCTCAAGGACTTCAAGGTGAAATTGGACCAACAGGACCAACAGGACCAACAGGACCTCAAGGACTTCAAGGTATAGCTGGAGCGACTGGACCTACTGGACCTCAAGGACTTCAAGGTATAACTGGAGCGACTGGACCTACTGGACCTCAAGGAGAAACAGGAGCTGCTGGCGAAACACCTACTCTTTCAATTGGAACAATTACAACAGGTGAGCCTGGTACAGAAGCATCAGCTTCAATAACAGGAACAGCGCCTAACTATGTTTTAAACTTAACCATACCACAAGGACCAACAGGGCCTACTGGACCTCAAGGACTTCAAGGTGAAATTGGACCTACTGGACCAACTGGGCCTACTGGACCAACTGGACCAGCAGCATAATGAATAACTATAAAGTTTGTGTATATGCCATATGTAAAAATGAAGAAAAGTTTATTGAAAAATGGTATAACAGTATAAAAGAAGCAGACTATATATGTGTGTTAGATACAGGTTCAAATGATAACTCAGTTAAAAAATTTAAAGAACTAGGAATTAAAGTAAAAAAGAAAATAATTAATCCATGGAGATTTGATATAGCAAGAAACGAATCGTTAAAAATTATACCTAAAGATACTGATATATGTATATGTTTAGACTTAGATGAGGTAATGTTACCTGGATGGAAAGATGAATTATTAAAAATATGGAATAAGAATATAACAAGAATAAAATATTTATATAATTGGAAATTAGATAAAAATAATAAACCATTAATAAGTTTCTATGCTGATAAAATACATGCATATAATAAATATGTATGGACTCATCCAGTACATGAAGTACTAAAGCCAATATCTTTCGAGAATATAATACAAACTGATAAGATAATTATCAATCACTATCCTGATCAAACTAAATCAAGAAGTTCATATCTAAAATTATTAGAATTATCTGTAAAAGAAGATCCTAATGATGATAGAAACTTACACTATTTAGGTAGAGAATATATGTACTATCACAAATGGAATAAGTGTATAGATACATTAATTAAACATCTAAATCTTAAAACATCAACTTGGAAAGATGAAAGAGCTGCTTCAATGAGATTTATCGCAAGAAGTTATATAGCACTTAAAAGATATAATGAAGCTATAATGTGGTATAAAAAAGCTATACTTGAAGCTCCATATTTAAAAGAAGCATATATAGAACTTATAATGTTATACTATAATTTAAAACAATACCATGAAGCTATTAAATATGGTAAAAAAGTACTAAAAATTAAAAATAATAATATTACATATATAAATGAAATATTTACTAAAGATGAAACTCTTGATGATATATTAAGCATTTGCTACTACTATGTTGGTAATAAAAAAGAAGGGTTAAAACATATTAACAAAGCATTAAAAATAAATCCTAATAATGAAAGAATAATGCAAAATAAAAAGTTTTTTGAATAAATTTCAAAAAGCTTTTTAAATGTTTCCATGTTGATTTTCTAAACTTAATATTTTACTTTTAAGTAATACTAATCTAAATAATTTATATAAATCATAAGATATAATAGCTAAAGCTGGTATTAATATTGCTACCATCCATCCACTCTTAGATGCTAAGAAAAATTGTATTCTGCCAAGCTGTGGTATTTTAAAATATACTTTTCCAACTACATTGCTTGCTTTAACTTTTTCATCATCTTCTTTAGGATTAGCATCTCCCTTTACTGTAAATAATCTACCTGTTTCAGAACTTTCTGTAACATTAATAATTCTATGTGTTATTGGAGTTCCACCAAAGAATGTATTTTCAGAATAAAAAGTTATAATGTCTCCTTTTTTTAAATCATTTGTATTAACTCTTTTAACAAACGCAACATCATATACGTTAATTGTTCCTGTCATACTTGGACTTATTATTGTATATAGTCCAAATAATGGATTTTTTCCTTTACTTTTACATATCTTTCCATCTATAACATAAAATACCAAAAATGAGCCTATAATCATTAATATTGCTATTATGGTGTAACTGAATATGTTAGATATCATGTGTAGTCGTCTTTTAAGTTTAATATTCTTATCTTCTTCCATTCTATTTCACCTACTCATAGTCCTTTTCAACAACTATTTTAGCTATAAATGTTTTTCCAGATAAATGATTTTGATCTTCTCCATTTTCCTTTAATCTAATGGTTAATTTATAGTCATGAACTGTTTCTGTTGTTATAATTCCTGTACCTATTGTAGTTGTAGTAACTGGAACTGGTGTTTCATTTAATTTAACTAGTGTATTATTAGAACTATTTTTATTAGCTGTACCTGATAATTCATAAACAAAATTTTCATCAGTAGTATCTATAAGTGGACTAATTACTTCTAATTTTATTTTATATTTGCCAACTGTATCAGTGCTATAGTTTTCAATTGAAAAATCCATTGACTTTTCAAATCCTGGTTCTACATCTGCTACATTTATTTCACTAGATTCTTTATATCTCATAAGCATATTTGCTGTTTTAATGACAACTCTTGTTTCATCACCATTCTTTATTTTTTTAACATAATATGCATATGAAGTACCTATAAGCATAGCAAACATTACAATCAAAACTAATAAATACACTATTGTATTACATTTTGAAGTATATTTCTTTTCCATTTTACAGCCTCCATACTCTATATATATAATAACAAAAAAAAATAAAATATACAATAATTTTTATATTGTAATTTATTAATATTAGTAAACTAAATGTAATTTATGCATAATAAAAAGTAGTTATTACAACTACCTTTATATTAAGCTCTCATTAATCAATTCCATTGATTTTTCCATCTTTTAAAGCAACTTGAATTTTTGCTCCAAATTTAGCACCTTGAGCAGCGTTTTGATCTTTACTTGTTTCTTTAAATTGAATAGTATACGTATAAGTATGTTTTTCATATCCATTTAAAGTTCCGTTACCGATAATTTGACTAGTTGTTGGAACAGGTTGTTCAGTAATAGCAGTAGCTAATGTACCAACATTACTAGTTTTATCACTAGTTCCTGATAAACTATGAACAAATGCACCAGCAGCTACATCTGTTAATGTGTTAACATCGATAACAAGTCCGATCTTGTATTCAATACTCTCAGTAGCAGCAGCATCAGTATTAGCAACAGTGAAAGTTTTTACATCTTGTGGAGAAGTTTCTGGTCTGATATTTGACATTTCAATCGCATTACCATCAGTAAATTCTACACTACCTAACTTAGCAGTTGTAACTATAATACTAGAAGCATTAGCGTTACCACTTACAGAAATACTAAACCATGCGAATGTAGCTCCAACAATAGCAACTAATAGAGTAGCAATACCAATAACTGATAAGAATATTGTTTGACCCTTATTATTGTCCATTTTCTTATCCTCCTTTACCTTACGTTATAATCATAACATTATTTTTTTTATATTTCAATTATTTTTTAAAATTTTATGATAAAATATTTTATGTGATGTGATATGAAAAAGAATTTAAAAAAGTATTTACCTGAAATTTTGACTTTTATAGTACCAATATTGATAATGTTAATAAGTTGTATAGTAAATAAGACTTACCCTTTTGGAAATGAAATACTTCCTAAATATGATGGATATTATCAATACGCAGGATTTACTAGTTATTATAAAAATGTTCTTCTTGGTAATG
>OCMB01000160.1_pt1 | contig 11912 bp, 6 predicted proteins | sample 1496101 | NCBI WGS metagenome assembly OCMB01 (sample SAMN01760949, study PRJEB22395) | human gut metagenome | reverse complement strand
GATTGGCGCCTTATCTCTGAATGACGGTGCAAAGATACGGCTTTTTTCTGGAACCTCCAAATTTCAAGGTGTGATAAGGGCCGATTTTCAGCATCTTTCAATTTGAAACTACGTTAATAATCCTAACTCGTAAGATAAAGAAGAGAGAAATATCGAGTTGTTGTTTGAAAAACATAGAAATCCATCCTAAACTACTATTAAATAAACATTTAAACCATTATGAATCTTCTATCCGTACCCCTCTAAAATCGTACTCAATTACTCAGTTACTCAATTACTCAGTTTTATTCTGCCCGTATGTTTCTTCTTGTATAGATAGTATATTATATATTTATATATATAAATAAATATATAATATAAAAAATATACTTTCAATTTGTAACCAAGTTGTAGGTGTAGGGGTCTGAAAAGAAACTGAGTAATTGAGTAACTGAGTAATTGAGTCAAATCGAGCCAAATTCCAGCTTCGTGTCTGTATCAACAGATAATCTCCGTGTGGCTTCTTCTGATGTAAATAAAACTCTAAATATGACTCTCAAAATACGCTCAAAGATTTGCATATTCCTCTACCGCCATCTGATCTACCGCCATCTGATAAGTAGGTTCACTACCTACTGCTTCTGTGATAACATCCGGCACATATCCACTCGTCACCTCAATTTAACTGGTATTTAATTAAAAATACGTTTATTATTGTTAAAGCATTCTAAAACGGGGGGGGATTTTGTAGTATCTACAAAGTTATATACCTTTGCAATCAGAAATCAGTCTCCAAGTAATATACAAGGGGATTGGTTGAAATATGTTGAGGACCATTTGATAAGTCATAATAGGTTTATATTGGTTTACAACAATGTTTATATTGCTTAATAACAATGTTTTATATTGCTTAAAAACGATGTTTTATATTGCTAAACAACAATACAACAGTAAGATTCCGGGTAACCGGATAAATAGTTAATATAGTAAGTGACAAATGAAAAAGATAGCAGTTTTGCTGTTTGTTATTTTGGGAAATAAAACAGTAGGTTACACACAAGATTTCGCCCTGAAGACGAACGGACTCTACTGGGCGACAACCACACTCAATATGGGCGTGGAGAAGGCAATCAGCAACCAGGTAACCCTGGAAGCAGATGTAGCATACAACCCCTGGACATTCAGGGAAGACAAGAAGATGCACCTTCTCTTGGTACAGCCAGAAATGAAATACTGGCTGTGCGAAAAGTACGAAGGACATTTCGTAGGTATCCACCTGCATGGTGCTCAATTCTACGGAGGTTTTGGCAGCAAGCTCTACGATGGCTACTTGGCTGGCGGAGGCGTAACATACGGTTACGACTGGATTCTATCCCCTCACTGGAACCTGGAGGCAGCCGTCGGTGTGGGATACGCCCACCTCTGGTACAAGCAAAGCCCTAACTTGCCCTGCATCAAGTGCCAGGAAAAGAAGAACGAGAACTATATCGGTCCTACCAAGGCTGCACTATCATTAGTCTATATCTTTTAAAAAAAGTGCATCATTTAATCAAAAAGAACATTATGGATGATAGAATGAAACTCAAATTTGTATATCTGGCTATAGCTGGTGTAGGCTTGGCTCTTCTGACGGTTATGTCTTCATGCAGCAAACAGAATATAGTAAGTGATAAAAAGATTACATGTACTCCCGACTCCTTTATGCTCCTGCCAGATAGCGGCAATCAGGTTGCACTCAACCTTCAGGTTCATATCCCGAAGCATTATTTCTCGAAGAGAAGCCGTCTCTTCGTAATACCCGTATTGACAGACAGCGACAGCATCGTGGCTAAATACAAGCCTATAGTGCTGGATGCGCCAATCTACAGCAGGAAGATGGAACGTAAATGGGCGCTCGACAGCATTGCTGATCCATACGATTCTATTGCACAGAGAGTTACCAACACAAAAGTAGATTTATCCGTGTTATATAACGACACCATCACCCTGCCTGCCAACTTCCATAAGGGAAGCCTCGTGGCAGTGGCTTCTGCCGACGGATGCGGCGAATGCCGTGCCATCAGCCATACCAAGATAGCCGATGTGTTCCGTCCGGAAATCAAGAAGCAACTGCATCTCAACTGGATGAAGCATACTTTCGAGATCAAGCCGAAGATAAGAGAAAGAAAAGGCGTGGCACGACTTGAGTTTGCTATCAATAAATATGATATCAATCTCAAGATGAGCAACAACCAGGCTGAGCTCGACCACATGTTGAGCGATATAGCTCCAGTGCTCAGCGACAGCCTCGCTACCCTCACTTCTTTGGGCATCTATGGTCTGGCGTCAGCCGACGGCCCGCTGAAGTTTAACACCCCACTTTCCCGCAACCGTGCCAACTCAGCCCTGAAGTGGCTGCTTGCGCACATAGAGAATGGCGACAAGGTGAAGAAGATTGCCCGTATCGGTTCACGCCCTGAAGGATGGCAGCCAGTATTGGATGCGATGGTGGCCGCCGGCGATGCCGACAGCACGTTGGTGAAGAACATCCTGACCCGATATGCCAACTTCAACGATGATGTGCAGGAACGCTATATCCGCCGCCTGCCTATCTGGAACAGCATCAAGAAGAAGTATCTGCAGAAGAGCCGTAGCGTGGAATACACCTACACATACATCATCAAGAACTTCACCACCGATGAAGAAATGCTGCAGATGTACGAGCTCCGCCCAGATGCCTTCAGCGAAGATGAGTTCCTGCATGTGGCACAGATTGCAGAGAGCGCAGAAAAGCAGAAGCAGGTATATGAGACGACTTTGAAATATTACCCTATGTCGAAGATTGCTGCCAACAATCTTGCCATCCTACTCGAGAAAGAAGGCAAGGTTGATGTGGCTGAAGAGATATTGAAGCGCCAGAAGGTAGAAGAGACTCTGATCAGCCAGAAGGCACTCACAGAATAAATTACAGCGTATGACAAGATTAAAAGTTATCATATATGGTATGGCACTGGCTATGTCATTCACCTCGTGCGTTCGTGAAGATCTGGACCAATGTCCTCCTCTGCGTATCAACATCGAGGTGAAAGACAAGAATTATTTCAATGTTGATCAGACTGCACCCGAAGAGAAACGAGATGAAAAACAGCCATTTAGATCATTCATCCCGACTCTTTCCTATCGTCTGAGCCGACTCAACGACGACGGCACTCAGCAGGTTGTCGTAGAAGAAAAAGGTTTCGGAGTAGAGGGTGATGGATTAACTTATCCTGTAAGCTTCGACCCCGATATGCCTTTCGGAAAATACGTCTTTACGGTATGGGGAGGTATGAAGACGCGAGGCGAACTCAATCTGGATAAAAACGAACTGTTGCTACATCCGGAGCACAGTCAGGGCGATGATGTTTATCAGGTTTGCGATACCCTCGTCTATGATGAAAACCATTATTGCTATACCAGCGAGATGGAGCGCACCAAGGGTAAACTGGTTATATGGACAGAGAATCTTCCTGCCGGATATCACCTGATGGATACTGAAGTAAGCCAGCTCTATGGAATAGTAAATCCAAGTTTCCTATATTCTGAAGAGACCAGCGTCTTTCATGAATCGGAAATTGAATCTGGCGCCAAGACCAAGACCTCTATTTTCCTGGCTCCTTCTTTCCAGAAGGATGAGTCAGTGGTGGATGTCAATTTCTATAAGAATAGTGGCGAAGGCGGCAATTCATCTGTGTTGTCACCTGATGACGTGAAGGTAAGCATGGAGCGCAATAAGATTACGGTGCTGAGGTATGTGTACGATTCCAAACGCAATCGCTTCACCATCTATATGAAGGTGAACGACAACTGGGAGGAAATTCACGGCATGATATTGGATTGATAATTAATTTATACTCAATTTTTAAATTTATAATTTATGAAAAAAGGTATGTTTTTTGCGCTTGCAGCAAGCAGCTTGCTGTTCAGCGCATGTAGCAGTGACGACGCTGTGGTTAGCACAGAGGGTCAGAACGAGGCAGTACAGCAGATTGTATTGCATGTAGCAAGTAGTGGTGATGGCTTGACAACACGTGCAGGCCGCCCATTGTATTCTTCACAGGCTTTGCAGACTATCCAGAATGTTCGCGTGTTGATTTACAACTCCAAAACAAATGAAATTGTCAAAGACGCAAAGATGGATTGGAAAAAGAGTGCTACGTATGACAATCATGGTCGCGAGCTTACTCTTACTTACAAGGGTGATCAGAGACTGGGTGAAGGTAACTACAAGGTTATGGCTGTAGGTTACAGCGATAACAGTGACTACACCTATGCTTTGGATGTAACAAGTACAGAAGCCCTTACTGGTACTTACAAGGATATTACTGCAACCTTGAAGGCAGGCAAAGTAGCAGAGGAGGTATTCGCAGGTGATGCAGAACTGAATATCAACGCTGACAAGAAAATCACCAACCTTACTAAGGGTGAAGATGATGGCGTAGCAGTAACCTTGCATCGTCAGGTAGCTGGTAGCTTCGGTTATTTCCAGAACATCCCAGCAAGTGTGAATGGCAAAGCAGCCGCAACCCTTCGTCTCGTAGTAAGAGCTAAGAATGATATGTTGACTTTCAACAACTTCAACAGCTCATTCACAGATGCAGCAACCAGCACTATCAAGTATTATGTTAATGGTTCTAAATCTGCAAGTGCTGCTACTGCAGATGCAAAGTTCTATAACAACGAGGACGGTTATGTGCTCTACTCTATCGATTTGAGTAAATGGTTCACTGAGGGTGATAAAAACAAGGACGGTCTGCTGAATGCTGAAGATACCTGGCAGCACCCTTCTTCTGTAAAGACTCAGGTTGTGAAGGGTTCTGTATTCGGAAGCAACTTCGTCATTCCATTTAATTACGCAGAGGGTAAGAGCACCATGGAGCTTCAGCTCTTGGATGCTGATAACAATATCATCAAGACTTGGACCGTTTCTATCCCAGCATCAGATTTAAATAAGGTTGCAGCAAATGGAGCTACAGACGCAAGTCCTTCTATCTTCAACGTGGTTCGTAACCACATGTACAACTTGGGTGTGAAGACTTCAAATGGCACAACACCAGATCCAAGTAATCCTGATCCAAAGCCAACTGATCCAGATCCAGACAAACCAAAGCCAGGTACTGACGAGCCAGAAGACTTGAGCAAATCTCAGAACCTCATCTTGAAGGTGAACGACAACTGGGAGGCTATCCACAAGATGGAGCTGGGTGATTAATCTTACTACGTGCTCATAATATAGGCAGTATTAAGAAAAATATATCCAAGGGATGCACAGTGCCCGCTATAGGCACTCGCATCCCTTACTATCCCAGCATCACAATATTTAATTTATTATTCATTTTATACTCAATTCCCATTCAAATCGAATAGGCGAACATTGAAATCGAATAGACGAATATGATGAGAAAATCTATAAATGTAATCCTCGCAGCCAGTCTCCTAATGAGCTGCAGCGCAAGTAATGATGTGCCTGATACCCTCGCCGACGGCTCGCATGCCGTGAAGTTGAGCATGAGAGTGGGTGTAAGCGCAGGTGTTGTTACCGGCTCACGAGAACTTGATACATGGGATGGAGCACAGCAGGTGAATGATATGAGAATCTACGTCTTCAGATGCCCCGAAGAAAAGAAGGGCACCCCCGAAGAAGTATATACCTATTGCACCCCTATTGAAACGGAAGCAGCCAAGAATGGTTACTATTCCGTTGACGCATTCAACAATAGAGAACCCTACTATTCTGCCGAGCACCAGAACATGCCCGAGCAGCATCTATACACCATCGAACCCTATCTGCAGAACGGCTACTACTACCAGTTTCTAGCCATAGGCAGAGATGACAAATACGCAACGAACAAAGTACTTACAGAACCCAAATTCACTGAAAAAGTAACGAAACTGGAGGACGCAAGAATCGCCCTCACCGAGGAGGCAAAAAACAGCGCCAAACTCGGTATCCTCAATACCACAGAGCTGTTTAGCGGCATTCTGCAAGACGAGAAGACACATGAGGAAGCCCCCGTTCTCGTAACGGAAGAGACGAAATACTTCCACCGCACGCTGACCGCCAGCCGTAACGTGGCTGGCCTGATGGTTTACGTAGAAAACATCCCGGCACAGGTGGAGTCGAATGCAGCAGGAGACGTGAGCACCGTTACCTTCACGCCCACCTCTCTATCCGTTGTAGCCACCGGCATCACCACCGAAACGCTGATAAGGCAGAAGCAGGCACCAGCAGATGCTGAACCGTTGACTTATCAGACGTTGGGAACCATCGACCTCACCCCCTCAAACGGATGGACCGTAGATGCTACAGAGAACATATTCAAGCGAGCTGAAGACTCCCAGAAAGGATGGAAGGCAAACAGCTACATGATAAGCAACTTCATGATGCCTACACCAGAGGGAAAAATGCAGAAAAGCAAGAACTCGGCAGAGAACGAGACCACCTTCTATCTGCATTACACGGATGGCACGCACCACAGGTACGACAACATCAGGAAATCTACAACCACTGGCGACAAGTTCAAGTTCCCTATCGAGGCAAACCACCTGTATTGCCTGGGAGCCAAGAGCAAGACCGTGAACCAGCCATACGACCTGAAGGAGTATTACGAGCCGGTGATGACCGACGTGAAGGTTGAGATAGAACCAGCCTTCGAAAAAAGACATGAATTTGAAACAGAATAAACGTTACAAAACAGCATAAAAACGGAAATAGAATATGCAGAAATCAAGATTTAGCATCTATAAGATAAGCTCCATCAAGATGAACGCCATCAGGACAGGCATGGCGGTAGGGGTTTGCTTCCTCCTCGCACTAGCCGCGGGATGCAGCAGCGATGCCGATCAGCCACCCTATCCAGATGGCAGCAATGGAGATGCAGGCATGAATCAGCCTTCAGAAAAGGACGACGAGATTACGACTGTTCCCTTCACCATCACCCTGGGCGGATTAAGCGGCAGCGATGGCAATGCCAAGCAAGATGGCAGAAACACCCGTGTAGCCCCTCCTGGTGCAGGATCCTCTTCCTCGTCGGGCACAATAGACGAGGACAACGGATATGCCGAGACCAACAACGTCAATGCCGTAAGGCTGATAGCTTTTCGCCGAAGAGTTCAGAACAATGGAGAAAATACTGCAACCTATGATGCCGCAGTCAACGATATCCAGGGCTTCGAGTACGACCCTACCAACGACAGGGTGATTAACGGGAAACCCACGTTAGAAGACGGCAAGAAAGACGATTATCTTTCGGGAAAGCCCCACAAGCACTATGTGGTAAAGGGCACCTTCGGCATCAACAGGGGCTACGAATATCGCATCATTGCCCTCGCTTACAATAGCCAGGAGAAATCGCCCTATCCGCAGTATGAGGAAAACAATGTGGTTACCACGGAAATGCTCAATTTAAAAAAAGGTACTACATTTCAGGAGTTCAAGGCCACGTTTGCGAGTTACCTGGTCGATGGTGACAAAACCGACACCCCCAACAACTGGCTTGACTATCTGAAAAATAAAACTCTCTTATTGCATTATGTAGATTGCTTGAGCCGCCGGCTCATCACGGTGCCGCAGCTCTTCTATGGCACCCTCTACCAGCAGGGGGATGACACCCAAAATCCAATCATCTCTTCTGCTGATTACCAGAAAGAAAATCTGGGAAACAACACCCCTACGCCGCTTGTAGGAACACTCTATAGAGGCATGGCAGAAGTGGAGGTTCATATCACTCATGCCGCCCATCACAGCAGTATAGCGCAGACGCAATGGTATTGCCTACTTGCCGACACCGTGCTTACCCAGATGCCTCTTACCAGTTACGACGGTTTTAAGCAGGGTGGGGAACCTATCAATAACTATTCAAAAAAGGGAGGCTCCTATACCGCCATTGCCTATGCCCCCTTCCCAGGTGAAGGCAACGAAGTGGTTCTCAAGGCATTTGTGCTGCCAGGCAAGACACATCTTGCCGTGAGAATAGGCTTCAAAGCCTATCCTCACGCCTGCAACTATCAGATAAAGGCAAAGGATATGATGTCTTCTGAAGCAGCCACGGGCGTTATCGTGGTAGATGGAGTCAGCAACCTCTTCTATCTGAGGCGAAACCATAAATATGTCTTCACATACGATGAGCAAAAGACACTTACAGACGACGGACATTTGCTCAAATAAGATCAAGAGAATTATCAAGACGTTATGCTATGTTTTAAAATCAAACAGACAATGAAACTGCATTTTATATACAAAACTTTCATATCATTTTTGTTGGCATTCCTGCTGGTTGTGCCCGCCTCTATCCAGGCGGCACAACCCAAGGATGACAACACCAGTCCCTATTTCGAAAGTGTTGCCGTTAGAGACTCGTTCAAGAACTGCAAGAAACCCATCTGGACCAACAACTGGGATGATCTGCCAGCCGACAAGCACCAAGACCATTTTGTGGAGTTCAACAATGACCCCAAATATTACAACATGACATTCCGTGAGCTGCGCAACCGCCGTGCCCTTACGGGCGAATCGTGCACCATTAACAAATTGATTGGTGTGGTAGGCGTAGGCAGCTGGGCAAAGGATATGGGCGCCCTTACCGACGATTCACTCGACAACTATGCACAGGTGAACTCCGTGGTACGAGCAGGGGTAACCGTAGACCCGATAGTAAGTGTAAAAGATATGGATAATTACTATTCCAAGGGAACGGTGGCAGGCTTTACCATCGTGGCTGGTTCGGGTAGCAGCGTGCTGAGCCTCGATGTAATCAAGGCATTCTCCATCGGATTCTATCGCGACGGCAAACTGAAGGGTGTGAAGGCGGTAAGGGAAGGACAGAATGGTTCGGGAGTAACGCTGAAGCTGCTCCAGATACCGGGTTCCGACAACATCTGCGCCATGCTGACGGCAGAAAGCGACTGGCTCTTTGATGAAATCACTCTCGACTGCTCGGGCGGCATTCAGGCAGAAGTGGCGAATATTCTGAAAATCAAATATGCCTTCGTGGGCGAATCTACGGAGTTTACCGTCACCGATGGAGGCATCAAAAAATACAACGAATATTTCAAAGACGACAAGCAGGTAGCGCTCAAAGAGATGAAAGGCTGGCGCCCTATTATCCTCGGCATCCCCCTGCCTTTCCTGGACAAAGATATAAAGAAGATGACAGATGATGATCTGGACAATTTCGCCACCATCGTCCCTCTTCTTGACATAGGTTACCAGGGCGGAGCCAAGTTTATGATGCAGAACGACAAGAACCCGCAAGGCGAAGCATTCGAGGCTGGCATGGAGGCTGGCTTCAAATACAAGATGGATGCCCTGCTGAGCCTCAATGCAGGAACATGGGTCAACGTGCTGCTCTTCGACCACAAGGGAAACAAGGTGCAGGAAGAAACGATTTCTGCCCAGGTGCTCCACCTCTCGCTGGTGCAGATTGGCGACGGAACGGTGAGCATCAAGGCAAAGGTGCCGTTTTCAGGATGCGAAATCAGATTCCTTACGGTTCTCGGAGTTGACGCAGGCGCCATCGGCATCCACTATGGATTCGTAAGAATGGCTCCAGATGTATCCCACCGGTGCCCCATCAATCCTACCATCAGCAGCAATGTCTGCCAATCGCAGACTTCGTTTACTCTCCGTTCTAATCCGAAAGTAAGCGTAACATGGAGTCTGGTGAATGCATGGGATTTGAAAAATAACGATATTCTTGCCACCACACCAGTAAAGGTTACCTCTGATGGTCAAGTTACCAATCTGGAACCTGGTAAATATACCTTCAGGGCCACGGCTCAGGACGGATGTTATGATGAAACCACCATTACTGTAGGTGGTTTTAATGATGGAAATACAACTTGCGGCAAACCACTTGTCAACAAACTGGGTGAAGATTTCTACGAGGTATCGCCTAAGATTCACGAAACATCCGGCTCGCTGCTTTCTGTCTCTGAACTCAAGGATAGAGACAATATTATCAAAGGTGAATATGATCAATATGCCGAATATATAGGTGGCTTGAGTCTTGCCGATAACCTCTGCATCATCGGAATTCACCGCAAGGATGGTCAACTGATATACGATGCTACCGACCGACACGAAGGTGAATCAGAGCCGGATGCCGTCAAGAGAGCTCAACCTAAGCGCATTGGTTTTGTGGTAGAGGCTGATGCTACAGTAATTAATTTGCATGCCCTGCAATTCCTGCAGATACGCTGCTATAACCAAGGCAAGGAAGTATATCGCCATCTGATAGATGAGAACAATGCGATTAGTGCAGATATTGCAGGTTCAGACAAGCTGCAAAAGATAAGATATTCTATCGAAGTTCCATCCTACGACAGCAAAGACAAACAGATTCAGATGGATGAGTTCCAACTCTGGAATTCGGGTGTACTCAATCTGGGCGGTTCTAAACTCCGTATCTACTATGCCTTTATTGAGGAGGCTGCCGATGACTGTTCTTCGCCACTTGCATGTAGCAGTCTGGTGATGTCGCATAATCATTCACATACTACCATCAATGCTAATGAAACCAAATTTGGCGGAGCGGTGAGTGTGGCTACTGTAGATGATAACTTAGGTTATCTGGTGGATGATGACTTGAATACCTATATGGCGGTTGCCAATACGGTAAGTCTAGGAGTTGGTCAAACATTCGCCGTAAAGATGGGTAGAACACTCGACTATCATCATCAGTTGGGAATTGTCATTGACAACAAGACTTTCCTGGCAGCCGTAGATGTAGGAGACTGGCTAACGGTAGAAACCTTCAAAGACGGTAATTCTACGGGAGATAAATTTACCGACTGGAAGGTGATTTCCGCTAATGTAGCGGGTTATGGCGATAAGAATATCCTCTTCTTTCAGCCAAAGAAAGCGTATGACGAGGTGCGATTAACTTTAGCCAAAATTGTAGGCGCATTGGATGTGCAGAAATTCTACGGACTCGTGACACGTGGTGATATTGATAATGATGGTATTCCTGACTGTAAGGACGACAAGTCGTGCGTAGATGGTGTAGACGATATCGTTGTCAACAATGTATGCGTAGGAGATAAGATTGTCGTAACTGCTACCGGATTGACCGGAGTAGATTATCATCTTTACTTCGGTGATAAGAATGCGGGAGATAATGGCATCGTGTCTCTGCATTCTACACCAGACACCAAGAACAATATCCAATATACCTACACCACCAAGGAGCCGGGCGAATATCAGCTCACCTTCTTCGACGGCAGCTGGACGCCACTCTCTTCTGTAGTATATCAGGTTCATCCATTACAGACCCGATGGCTTCCGAGTGCATCTACCAATGAATGGAACAAGTGGGACAACTGGAGCGACGGTTCGCCTTACTGTTGCACCAACGCCATCATCTCGTCGGATGCCGATAACTTCCCAATGCTGGGAACGCCAGTGAAGCCAGCCGACTACTGCTGCAAGGACATCTTCTTCGAACCCCGTTCGGCGGTGGATAACGTGCCATCGCTCAACTATCGCAAGGCATGGGTAGAACTGGAGCAGAAGCCGAACCATTACTATCTGCTGAGTGCACCGCTCAAGCAGATGTACACGGGCGATATGTTCATGCCTGCCGACACCACGAAGGCGAAATACTTCGAGGATCTGAACGAAGAAAACTGGAAGGAACAGCGCTTCAATCCGAGCATCTACCAGCGCCTCTGGGCGGCTGCGCATCCGGGTAAGATTTATTCGCTAGACAGTAAGGGAAATCCGGTTTTGGAGGATAAAACGCTTGCCGTGAAAGAGGCTACCTGGTCGCACAACTTCAATGCCGTGGCTAAGCCTTACGGCATGGGTGAAGGCTTCTCTATGTGGATAGACAACGGCAATCTGCCGGCTACCAATAAGTTCAGTATCCGCCTGCCTAAGACGCATAAAGAATATAGTTACTTCGTGGATTACGATC
>OCMB01000158.1_pt1 | contig 12052 bp, 9 predicted proteins | sample 1496101 | NCBI WGS metagenome assembly OCMB01 (sample SAMN01760949, study PRJEB22395) | human gut metagenome | reverse complement strand
AAATCCGCCGTAAAAAAGGTTCGACCTATTAAATCGGGGGATTTGCAATCCCCCACCAAAAATAAGATTTTAGGCGCAAAGTATCTTGAAAAAGAGGCTTTGCGCCTAAAAAATACCCATTTGTTGGCGAAAAAAGCAAAATATTACGAAAGAATGACGAGAATCTAAATTTATTTTGTTATTTTTGCAAACAAAATGTGTTTCCTAAAAGAGAATCTTGCAAGGAGACCCAAAGTAATACAAACTAGAAGATTGATAAATATGGAATTTACCGCAGCGCAAATAGCCCAGTTCGTTCAGGGCCGTGTGGAAGGTGATGAGAACGCAACAGTCAACACCTTCGCTAAAATCGAAGAAGGCAAGGAAGGCGCTATCTCGTTCCTTTCAAACCCTAAATATACTCACTTCGTGTACGACACAAAGTCGAGCATCGTACTCATCGACGAGAACGTGGAATTGGATCATCCTGTTTCTACCACCCTCATTCGTGTGAAGAATGCATACGAGTGCGTGGCAAAGTTGCTCCAGATGTATGAATCAATGAAACCTAAGAAGACGGGTATCGATCCATTGGCTTTCGTTTCTCCAAAGGCTAAGGTGGCTGAGAACGTCTATATCGGTGCTTTCGCCTATATCAGCGATGGCGCAGAGGTGGGCGAAGGTAGCCAGATTTATCCTCACGCTTATATCGGTGAGGGTGTGAAGATCGGCAAGAATGCCCTCATCTACCCTCACGTAACCATTTATCACGGCTGTAAGCTCGGCGATAACGTGACTCTCCATGCAGGTTGCGTCATTGGTGCTGATGGCTTCGGCTTCGCTCCAGGACCTGATGGATATGACAAGATTCCTCAGATCGGTATCGTCACCATCGAGGATGATGTGGAGATTGGTGCCAACACTTGCGTTGACCGCTCTACCATGGGCTCTACCTATGTTCGCAAGGGCGTGAAGCTCGACAATATGGTTCAGATCGCCCACAACACCGACATCGGTGCCAACACCGTGATGTCTGCACAGGTGGGTGTAGCCGGCAGTACCAAGGTAGGCGAATGGTGTATGTTTGGCGGTCAGGTGGGTCTGGCAGGTCACATCACCATCGGCGACAAGGTGTTCCTCGGAGCACAGAGCGGTGTGCCAGGCAGCCTCAAGAGCGGTCAGCAGCTCATCGGTACTCCTCCTATGGAGCAGCGTGCTTACTTCAAGTCACAGGCCATCTTCCGTCGCCTGCCTGATATGTACAAGGAACTCAACGACCTGAAGAAGCAGATTGAAGAATTGAAGAAAAATAAATAAAACTATATATAATTATGTCAAAACAGAAGACACTGAAAGGTAGCTTCTCTCTTTGCGGCAAGGGATTGCACACAGGCTTGAGCCTCACCGTGACTTTCAATCCTGCACCAGAGAACACCGGTTATAAGATACAGCGCATCGACCTCGAAGGCGAGCCTATCATCCAGGCAGTAGCTGAGAACGTCGTTGAAACCCAGCGTGGCACCGTACTCGGTAAGGGCGATATCCGCATCTCTACCATCGAGCACGGTATGTCAGCACTCTATGCTCTCGGCATCGACAACTGTTTCATCCAGGTAAACGGTCCTGAGTTCCCTATCCTCGACGGCTCTGCATCCATGTATGTAGAGAAGATTCAGAGCGTGGGCATCCAGGAGCAGAATGCAGAGAAGGACTACTATATCATCCGTCATAAGATTGAGGTGAAGGACGACAACGGTTCTGTCATCACCATCCTTCCAGACGAGGAATTCAGCATCACGGCGATGTGTTCTTTCGAGAGCAAGTTCATCAACAGCCAGTTTGCCACCCTCGACAAGATGGAGACCTACGTTGACGAGATTGCTTCTGCACGTACCTTCGTATTCGTTCGCGATATCATGCCATTGCTCCAGGCTAACCTTATCAAGGGTGGCGACTTGGACAATGCCATCGTTATCTACGAGCGCCAGGTAGAGCAGGCTCAGCTCGATCAGCTCGCCGACCATCTCAAGGTGCCTCACATGGATGCCAACAAGTTGGGTTACATCCAGCACCGCCCTTTGCAGTGGGAGAACGAGTGTACTCGCCATAAGCTGCTCGACATCATCGGCGATATGGCGCTCATCGGCAAGCCTATCAAGGGTCGCATCATCGCTACCCGTCCGGGCCATACCGTAAACAACAAGTTCGCCCGCCTCATGCGCAAGGAGATCCGCAAGCACGAAATCCAGGCTCCTATCTACGATCCAAACGAGGAGCCAATCATGGATAACATCCGCATCCGTCAGCTCCTGCCTCATCGCTACCCAATGCAGTTGGTTGATAAGGTCATCGCTATGGGACCTACCAGCATCGTGGGCGTCAAGAACGTAACCAGCAACGAGCCATTCTTCACCGGTCACTTCCCAGAGGAGCCAGTAATGCCAGGCGTTCTCCAGGTAGAGGCGATGGCACAGTGTGGCGGTCTGCTCGTATTGAACCAGCTGGAAGAGCCTGAGCGCTGGAGCACTTACTTCATGAAGCTCGACGACGTGAAGTTCCGCAAGAAGGTGGTTCCAGGTGATACCCTCCTCTTCCGTGTGGAATTACTCGCACCAGTACGTCATGGCATCAGCTCAATGAAGGGCTATATGTTCGTAGGCGACCAGGTGGTGGCAGAGGCTACTTTCACTGCACAGATTGTTAAGAACAAGTAATAATAAGATAGAAATATGAATCAGATTAGTCCATTAGCGTTTGTTCATCCAGAGGCAAAACTCGGTGACAACAACATTATCGGTCCTTTCTGCTATATCGACAAGGACACCGTTTTGGGCGATAACAACGTATTGCAGAACAGCGTTACCATCCACGTGGGCGCTCGTATCGGCAACAATAATGAATTCTTCCCAGGCGCCAGCATCTCTACCAAGCCTCAGGACTTGAAGTTCAAGGGCGAGGTGACAACCTGCGAGGTGGGCGACAACAACAGCATCCGTGAGAACGTTACTATCTCTCGTGGTACAGCCTCTAAGGGCAAGACCGTGGTAGGCAGCAACAACCTCCTGATGGAGACTGTTCACGTGGCTCACGACTGCGAGCTGGGCAGCGGCCTGATTATCGGTAACTCAACCAAGTTTGCCGGCGAGGTGGTTGTAGATGACAACGCCATCGTCAGCGCCAACGTTCTCGTTCATCAGTTCTGCCACATCGCAGGCTACGTGATGATCCAGGGCGGTTGCCGTTTCTCTCAGGATATTCCTCCATATATCATTGCCGGCAAGGAGCCAACCCGCTATTGCAGCATCAACCTCATCGGTTTGCGTCGCCGTGGTTTCAGCAACGAGACCATCCAGAACATCCACGAGGCTTATCGCCTGCTCTACAGCAAGGGCATCCTGAAGGAAGGTATCGAGGAAATCAAGAAGAACCTTGAGGTGACCAAGGAAATCCAGTACATCATCGACTTCGTAGAGAGTTCTCAGCGAGGCATCATCCGATAATGAAAACTTTAATTGTAGTGCTCGGTCCTACCGGTGTAGGTAAGACCGAGCTCTGCCTTTCTCTGGCAGAGCATCTCTCTATACCTATTATTAATGCCGACTCCCGCCAGATCTTCGCCGAACTCCCTATCGGAACCGCTGCCCCTACTGTCGAACAGCAGCAGCGGGTGAAGCATTATTTCGTAGGAAACCACCACATCGAAGATTATTACAGCGCAGCCCAATACGAGGCCGATGTGATGAATCTCCTGGAAGAAGAAATCTTCAAGAATCACGATGTGGCGCTGCTTACAGGCGGCAGCATGATGTATATCGATGCCGTATGCAAGGGTATCGACGATATTCCTACCGTGCGGGATGACATCCGTACCTGGATGAAACAGCGCCTGGAAGACGAAGGCTTGGAGGCGCTGGTAGAAGAACTCCACAAGATGGACCCGGAGCATTGGGCGATAGTAGATAAGAAGAATCCACGCCGCGTGGTGCATGCCCTGGAAATCTGTCACCAGACCGGCAAGACCTATACTTCTTTCCGTGTAGCAGAGAAGAAGCAGCGACCTTTCCGCATCATCAAGATAGGTCTGAACCGCGACCGTGCCAAACTGTACGATCGCATCAATCAGCGTGTGCTGATGATGATGGAGGAAGGCCTGGAGACAGAAGCCCGCAGCGTATATCCACACAAGGGTCTCACTGCCTTGAGAACCGTGGGCTACAAGGAAATGTTTGCCTATTTTGATGGAGAGATAGATAAGGATGAAGCCATCCGCCAGATACAGTCGCATAGCCGTGAATACATGCGCAAGCAGCTCACCTGGTTTAAGCGAGATGCCGAAATCCACTGGTATCATCCCGACCAGCAGGATGAAATCATCCGATTTATTGATGATACAATAGGAAAATAAATGTATACACCCACACGCCCTGAAAGGGCAGAAGCTCCTAGCCCAGGGTAACACCCTGGGTATATAGCAAATAACCAAGTCGCCCTGAAAGGGCAAAAGCTTTAAAAACAACATGCTTTTGTTCTTTCAGGGCGACTTTTTATTCCTACATCTCCACCTGATTCACAATCTCACCATCAAACATATTGATGATTCTATCAGCATAATTGGCATCGTGCAGCGAGTGGGTTACCATTACGATGGTGGTACCTTCCTTGTGCAACTCAGAAAGCAGTTCCATCACCTCCTTGCCATTCTTGGAATCCAGGTTTCCTGTAGGCTCATCGGCAAGAATCAGCTTAGGATGCGGAAGGATAGCACGGGCAATAGCGGTGCGCTGCTGCTGACCGCCCGATAGCTGCGACGGGAAATGCTTGGCACGATGGGATATCGCCACGCGCTCCATCACATCCTCTGCACGCTTACGGCGCTCCTTGCCCGATACTCCCATATACAGAAGTGGCAACTCGATATTCTCTACCACATTCAACTCATCTATCAGGTTGAAACTCTGGAACACAAAACCTATCATTCCTCTTCTTATCAAGGTGCGCTCACTCTCCTTCAGCGTGCTCACATCCTTGCCGTCGAGCAGATAGCTGCCGCTTGTAGGATTATTCAGCAAACCTATTATATTAAGTAATGTGGATTTACCACATCCCGAAGGTCCCATGATGGCAACAAATTCGCCTTCCTTCACCTCCAGACTGATATTACGCAAAGCCCAGGTCTCCACTTCTTCAGTCTGAAATACTTTCTTGATATTATTTAATTGAATCATAATCTTTATCGTTTCTTTAAATTCGTATTATACTTTTATATTTTCATACTTTCAAATTACACATTTTATTCCTTAGCCAGAATCTCCGAAGGATCCACCTTCATGATCTTGCGTACCTGACAGGCAATGATAGCTGCAATGAAGCCAATGACTATCACAACACTCAAACTAATAGGGAAGGCAGGATTGATTTCTACCATATCGAAAGTCTGACTCAGAACGATATGGAACAGCAACACGGCTACCACAGCAAATACCATGGCGATGAGCGTAATCACCAGATAGGTTCTTCCGAAGAGTTTGGTAATATCCTTTGTCAGGGCACCATTCACCTTGCGGATAGCCACCTCCTTTTTGCGGGTCTGCGTATCCAGCATCACCGTACTGAAGATGCTTATCAGGCAGATAGCCAGACTCACGATAGCCAGGATCCACGCAATATTTTGCAGTATTTCCAACGCAAACATGCTCCTTGCCATATAGTCACGCAGATTGGATGACATCGGTTTTACCACAGCAGGCTCCAATTTCTGTATCATTCTATCTACAGCAATCTGCATCTCCTTATATTCACCCGGCTTTGCCACAAGAATATAATGTGTGGCACCATAAGCCTCTTTGGGGTCTATGACTATGAATGAGTATATATCAATTTTAAAACTCCCCTGATAAGGTATCGACTGAAACGTTCCAGCTATCTGATAGGAATCCATTTCATCTACGGTCAATATATCATTAGGAGCAACATGATGCTGGCGCATCTGCTTATACAACTCCTCATTTACCAGGATACACTTCTTCCGGTTTGCCTTCGGCTTCCAATTCACCTTGATCTTGAAGAAATCGAGATAGGAGGTATCTGATGTAATCCGAATTTTATAACTCGTCACATTATTATAGCTAGCATAAGGATCGCCTTGCCAAGCCGCCTTGCTGAACTCCTCGTTCTCTGCCAGCTCGTTAACTTGCAAAACTCCCCAGCTATAAGGAATCCATCGTTCCACCTGCGGCAAATGGATGAGCTTGTCTCTAAGGCGCTGACCATTTTCTGCCGCATTTGTCTGCAGATACAGACTTTGCTTGTATGCACGCTCGTCATCAGGAATATGATTGAAATCAGCCATCTTGCCCACCCAGCACAGGAGGCAGAAAGTAACACCCAGGAAGAACATACTGATCATCACCTGCACACCCAGCATCGTATTGCGGAACCAATGGTTATGGCTTCTTCTCATTCCTGATTCGAGTGCTTGCGTACGCTTACAAATGCGACTCAGCACAATCCAAATGATGGTGAGACATAGCATCATAACCACCAGCCCGATCACCAGACTATAGAGATATAGATGACTAAAAGTTCCTAACTCAGAGGTGATTTCTGCAAACTGAGGCCTTGCCAAATAATCACAAATCCAGGATCCCATCAATACTGCCACAAAATAAGCCACCAGCACGATCACCAACACCTCGGTAGCAAACATGGAGAAGAGTTGGAGGCGTGTGGCACCATTGGTAATTCGAAGCGAGATTTCACGTCTGCGCATCCAGAACAGCTGCGTCTGCATCCTCAGAAAACCGATGATGGCAGCCAACAGAATCAACGAGCCTATCAGATAAGTGATGGATTTAGCAATAGCAACGGTTGAATACTCTTCGCTCAATCGATCTTTCAGCTTTTCAGTTTTTACTACCTTCAGCCCCAATGGTTTCAACCTGCCGTTCACCTCTGCTTTCAACTGTTGTGGCGTGCATCCCTCTTTCAACACCACATACAAATTCCCAGCATTAAATTGATCAGAATCCATATCTTCCAACTCACATGGCGAGTAAAAGAGAGCAGAACTGCTCATGTCTAGCTCAGTCAATGATAAGTCTTGATAGACATCCACCAATCTCAACTGATAATTCCCATAGTTCTTAGTCAAACGAATGCTTGCACCCACAGGATTCTTGTCACCAAAGATTTGCTTTGCCTGCTTTTCGTTGATAATGGCATCATGAGGCCCCAGCACCTTTATCTTTTCTCCCGTAATGGCAGAACGGATACCTACAAAGTTGGGGTAATTTCGGTCAAGGGGAACTGCATCCAACTGCATCTTGCGTCTTGTCTTGCCGCTTAGGGTAAACTCAGCCCAGCCGCCTGTTAGCATACCATTAGGAGCATAAGGTCCCTGCTCTATGCAACGAGGTCCTCCATTCGCCTTCACCGCCCTTACGATATCACCATTGATACAAATTGAATTTTCCGATTGACGTTTTTGGATGGAATCGAATCGGAGGTTATAAACCCTGTCATAATAAGGTTCATGATTTATGGAAGCCATGCGGAAATTCTGCAGAAACGAATGCACCGTGGCGAGCGTCACCATACCGATGGCAAGCGACAGGATGCTGCCCAGAGTCTGCACCTTGTACTTGAGAATGTTGCGCAGGGCAACCTTCAGGTTGTGTAATAACATGTTCATATTTTTTAGTCTTTATATAATTTATTTACGTGAAATATTGAATTTTATTATCTATGATGGATGATGATTTTTGATAATCCAAGATAAAAGTCTATCTCAAATCTATCTCTTTTTCACTGGCGATTTTGGTATATCCGCTTACGATAACCTTGTCGCCCGGCTTCAATCCGGAAGTAATTTCGAATTGCTGCGGATTCTGTCTGCCTACATTGATATTCACCCGCTGCGCCTTCTTGCCATCGTCAGATACCCGGAATATCCAATATCCGTTGGTCGTTTGGAAGAAATCACCATTCGGAATCACCAAGGCTTGTTCCGGCTTGCCCAATTCCAACAGCACCCGATAACTCTTGCCCAAACGGATATTGGCGGGAGTCTTGCCACTGAAAGTTAATTCGCAGACAAACTTATGGTCTTTCACCTCGGGAATCACCCGCGATACGCGAAGCGGAAACTGATGACCGTCATACTCGATATGGGCAGGAAGTCCGGCGATAACGCGGTCGATGTAATACTCAGCCAGCGAAATCTGCAATTTAAACTGGCTCATCACCTTGATCTGTCCGATGCTCGCCCCGGACGAAACCTGCTGACCTTGGGTTACCCCCAAATAACTCAGTTGTCCGCTTACGGGAGCCCGAACCACCAACTGCTGGGTGCGGCCCTTCATTCTCAATAATTTCTTGTTGGCTTCCATCCGGTTGGCAGCAATCATCTCGCGCTTCAATCGGGTAGATACGGAATCATGCTTCAGGTTTTGCATCTGCAAGAGTACCTTCTGCCGCTGATATTCGTAATCTTCCTCAGCCACTTCCAGTTCCGCCTTACTCTTGATGCCCATACGATATTCCTCCCGGCTCTGCCTGAGCGATTTCTTCAAGCTCGCCATCTGATGCTGGGCATCCAAGGCTTGCTGGCGCAGGTTGATGGTCTTCTGCGTCATCTCAATTTCCTGTTCCTGACAGTTGCGAAGCTTACTGCTCCATGCGTCCTGCTCGTCATCGATAGAATGATAGAGTTCCGGATTCTGAAGCACCAGGATGGTATCGCCCTGCTGCAGCATGGCTCCTTCTTCAGCCACCACCCGTTCCACGAATCCGTTCTCCATCGCATTCACCTGGATGGTCTTGAAGGGATGCACCAATCCTTCTACATCCACATACTCCCAGAAAGGAGCCTTCTTTACTTCGGCTATCACCACGCTATCCGGATCCACCCTTCGGGTTCCCGAAGTAACGATCAGGAAAAGGGCATAGACCAGGATGGCGATGCCTGCTACACCCGACAGGATAGGATATCGGTAGCGGATATACCACGGTTTCGGTTGTTTCTTTATATCCATATTGTTCTGTTGTTATTCATTATTCTATAAGAAGATGATTCTATAGGAAATTTATTCTATAGGAAGTTCTTCCTTTAATTCTTTATTGTGCTCGAAATCGAATCCCGTCATGCTTCGGAGCGTATAGTAAAGACTCCAATACGTTTGCATGGTCGAGATGTAATTGCGCCGGGCAGCATCTTTCTCGCTGATGGCAGCATTCAGGTCGAGTATCGAGTTGCGGCCCATGATGTAGAGTCGGCGCGCCACCACATGTCGCTTCTCAGCACGCTGGTCGGTAAGCGATGCCACATGCACCTTTCGGGCTTGCATATTAAACTGCAACACCAGTTTTTCTACGTTCTGATAGAAATCCCTCATGCCTTGCTCCACCTGCGTCTGGGTAAGCGCCAGCTGCGATTTGGCTTCTCTTATCCTACCCTTTCCCCGTCCCCAATCCAATATCGGAAGGGCGATGGTGACTCTTGCCGATTGCTGACTCATCGGACTGCGATAGGCGGCACCGATGTCGGCTCCCGTCTGCGAGAGTCCAAACTGCATATAGAGTTCCGCCTTCAATCCTGCATTGGCACGAGCCTGCGCCAACCGGCTTTCGCTCTCCTTCTGGATACGACGGTAATAATCGGGATCCGGACTGTTCAACAAAGCCCAATCTATCGCCCGTTGCAGAGGAACCTCAAAAGCAGGCACCTCTTCCGGCATCACCAGACTGATGTCCTGCGATTGTTCCAACCCCAGAAACGAGCGGATGGTCTGCATCTTCTCCCGCAAAGCCACCTGGGCATCCATCACGTTGGTCTCCTCGTTCAGTCGGTTGATTTCCAGCTGTAGCATCTCGTTTTCCGAAATCGTTCCATTCTCATATCGCCCCTTCGCCATCTGATATAACGTGTCGGCAGAAGCAAAGTTCTGCTTTGCCATCTCGCATTCAGCCTGCGCCGAAGCCAGACCGAAGAAATGTTCACAGGCTTTTGCCGAAACAATCTCCAGCGTTTCGGCATATCGCTTCTTGGATTCACGGAACCGGATAGGTTCTATCCGGCGATCCCACTTCAAGGTGTTATAGCCAAAAAGACTCTGCTCATAACCCACGATAAAGGGTTGACTGCTATAGGCTGTTATCTTGTTGTGCAACTCATCCAAGCGGTTGAGCGAACTCTTCACAAAAAGACTACCCCCCGTCAGGGAGATATTCTGGTTGATTTTCAGAGTAAGATCAGCGCCCAACTGGTCTTGCTTCAGAAAGAGTGCCGTACCATCCGACTGGGTTATCTTGTTCACCTCCTTATTAATATAAGGTGAAGATGAGAGGGAAAGCGAAGGCAGATAGTTGGCCTGATGATACCGATAAGCCCAGTAAGCAGACAGAAAGGTATTGCGGGCACTCTGCACCGATGGCGACTGCCGTTGCGCCATCGCAATGGTAGCCGCCAGGTCGAGCTGCAAAGTGTCGGCTTGAACATTCAGGGCTGCAAGCGCCCATACTATGAATAGATAATTCTTTTTCTTCATGATGATTTCTTTTGCAAAAACTAACACAAAAGCTATGCCACAAAGATAAAGATATGATTATCAAGAAGATAAGAAATTTCGGATATAAAAAAAGCGTGCGAAACCGCACGAAACGTGTGCGATTTCGCACGGTGCGCACATCCTCAATATGATAGGTATCCGTCTCTATCAGACAGGAAGCACCACGCTAAAGGTGGTTTTCTCGCCTGGCTTCGAAGAAGCGGTGATGGTTCCACCATGCAGGGTTACTATCTGCTTGCAGATACTCAACCCGATGCCCGAACCACTCGTCTTGGTAGTAAAGAACGGCACAAAAATACGCTCCATTACCTCCGGCAATATTCCCTTACCATTATCAGTAATGGAAATGATGAAATCGCGCTTGTTGCTCGAAAGATGAGTGGTAAGACGGACATAAGGAATCTGATTTTGAGCAGATTCAGCCTCATCGGAAAGATCTGCAGCCTCATCATTCACTCGATTCTCCACAGCTTCCTGTGCATTCTTCAGCAGATTAATCAGTACCTGTTCTATCTGCGAACGATCCATCAGCAACCTCTGGTCTTCGTTTTCTATCTCATAATGGAATATCGAATCCGGATAAAGATGCTGCAAATTAGCCACCAGATCACCAATCCTCACATCCTCAAACTGAGGTTTCGATATGCGTTGCAACTTGCGATAATTCTCCACAAACTGCAACAAGCCATTGCTCCTTCGATTGATGGCTTGCAATGCCATCAGCAGATCATCATGCTCCAGCGTATCCTGCTCCACCCCTTCGCAAAGCGTATCTGCCAAAGAGATGATAGGAGTCAGCGAGTTCATGATTTCGTGGGTCAATACCCTCACCAGCTGCTGCTGCGCATCCGTCTCATTCTTCTGAATCACCGGTTGCACATTCTGCAAGGTATAAAGGCGATAGGCAAAGCCCTTATTAAAGAAGTTGACCACGCTCAATACAAAGTCAGCCTTCCCCGCATGCTGATTTCCGGCATCCAAAGCCTTCTTGCCAGCAGCCCCCTCGCTGGTCTTGGTCTCCAACTGTACCAGTTTCTGCAATCCCGACTTCAGCTGCATCATCATTTCCGGCAGCGTCTCATCCAGCACCTGCAAGTCGTGCAAGTGATGAATCGAAAAACCGCAGAGTCCATCCACGGCAGCCCGATTCATCCAATGCACCTTCCCCTGTTCATCCGCCACAATGAGAAAGGCATTGATGGTATCGAGCATCGTTCCGAAATACTGGTATTTCGCTTCCTGCAGCAAAGTGGTTTCCCGAAATTCATTCACCACTTCGTTAATCTGCTCTGCAAGATTCCGCTCTTCTCCCCTCAGATGATCCAATGAATACTGAAGCGAGAAGTCACGGGTGCGGATAGCCTCAATCAGTTGGCGCATCCGCTCATTGCTCTTATGATTGAATAAGTTATTGACGATTGACATAATTTCAAAAATTTCCGTTTTTTCATTCAAAAACTGCTTAAATCCCCACACGCCCTGTAAGGGCAGAAGCTCCTAGCCCAGGG
>OCMB01000153.1_pt1 | contig 12404 bp, 9 predicted proteins | sample 1496101 | NCBI WGS metagenome assembly OCMB01 (sample SAMN01760949, study PRJEB22395) | human gut metagenome | reverse complement strand
CGCCCATTAAAGCGGCACGCGAGCTGGGTTCAGAACGTCGTGAGACAGTTCGGTCTCTATCCGTAGTGGGCGTTAGAAAATTGAGGAGTGCTTTTCCTAGTACGAGAGGACCGGAAAGGACGAACCGATGGTGTATCTGTTGTCACGCCAGTGGCAGTGCAGAGTAGCTATGTTCGGAAGGGATAATCGCTGAAGGCATCTAAGCGAGAAGCCCTCTCCAAGATGAGTTTTCTTTATCTTCAAGATATAAGATCCCTTGTAGACGACAAGGTTGATAGGTTAGATGTGTAAGCATAGTGATATGTTGAGCTGACTAATACTAATAGATCGACAATTTAATCATTTATATTAATTTGATAAAAAATTATCACATTATCTTGTTTCCAGAGAACAATTATGGTATAATACTTTTAATTGGTGACGATAGCAAAGTGGATACACCTCTTCCCATACCGAACAGAGAAGTTAAGCACTTTAACGGCGAAAATAGTGTAAGCGAAGATAGCAAGTTGCCAATTTTTTTTGCATAAAAAAAGACAGATATGTACATATTATGTCTTTTTATTTTACTTTCTAACAATTTTCAAATATTTATGATAAAATATAGTTGGAGGATATTATATGCCAATAGTCAAGAAACGTAGAAGATTGAAAAAGAAATATAGAATTATATTATTTTTCATATGTGTTTTTCTAGTCTTATTTATTGTTATTAAGACGTTTTTTAAAAAAGATGAATCAAATAATGTTGTTAAAAATCCAAATTCAAATAATTACAAATCATTAATTACTGATAACATAGAATCAGATCATGACTCAGCTATTGATACAATATTTACAAATGGTATGAATATTGAGAGCTATAAAGCCATTGTTGATCAAAAGGCAAACTATATGAAATCAAATGGTAAATATAATTATATTGATTATGATTTTGATAGTAAGTTGCATTATAGTGAAATTGAAGATATTATTAAGAATATAAATAATAGCGATATTGTTAATGTTGAAATTATTGGTAAATCTGCTGATAAAAGAAATATATATGGCATAGAGATTGGTACTGGAAAAAAAGTTTTATATTTAGATGCTAATGTTCATGCTGCTGAGATAGCAAATACACTTATTTTAACTAAGTTTATAAGTGAAATTGTTAATAATTATGAATCAGGCGATAAAGAAACTATTTCCTTGCTAAAGTCTGTTAAATTAGCTATTATTCCATGTATGAATCCAGATGGTTATGAAGTATATAATTTTGGTGTTGATTCTTTAAATAATAAAAGCTTATGGATGTATCAAAATAAGGACAATATAGATTTTGAAAATATAAAAAGCAATGCTAATGGTGTTGACTTAAATAGAAACTATCCAGTTCAAAATGCAGGATTATATTTTAAAGGCAAAAAACTTTTATATAATGTTTTGTTAAAAAAGAGTTATAGTAAAACTGCTTACTTTGGTGGGGAGGAACTTGGAAGTGAACCGGAAACGAAAGCGTCAATGTATTTCATGTTAAAACACTATAAAAATGTTTATGCATATATTAATTTGCATAGTCAGGGTAGAGTTATCTATGCTGGTAAGCCAAATTTATCAAATGAATTTAATAAAATAACAAGTAAATTTGCTAAAGACATAGCAAAAATTAATAAATATACAGTTTATGGATTATCTTCTGAAGAAGTTGGCGAAGGAAATGATGGATCAGTTACTGACTTTATGGCAGAACTTGCTAATGGATTTGTTATGAGTAGTAAAACAGGAAGACTTTCTACTGATAAACATATTAATAATTCATGTTCACTTAAATATTCTTATCCAGTTATTACTATTGAGACAATTAGAACTTATACTAGAAATCCAGAATATTTTAAAGATGAATATTACAATTATGGAATGAGAGATGCTTTATATTCATTACTTACATGGAAATATGAATAAATTTCAAAAATAATATAAAAAAATAGGAGAAAGTGTTGAAATATTGTAACTATTTTGATATAATACTCCTTGTTCATGGCGCAATTGGTGAAGTGGTTAACACGGCGGATTGTGGTCCCGTTATGCATGAGTTCGATTCTCATATTGCGCCCCATGATTTAAAATAACTAGTTTAACTAGTTTTTTATTTTGTTTCTAAAAAATGTGGTATAATATGTAATGTATTAAATAATAATTGCTAACAATAAATTTAATAAAAAATTAATATATTTTTCACAAAAAGTTAACAATTTAGAAATAAAATATTATTTAGAGGTGGAGAGATGAAAAAAGAAGATAAGGAAAAGAAAACAATTGATGTAGAAGAAAGTGAAGTAAAAATTAATACTAAGCCTCATAATAAAGGCCATAAAGAAGGAATTACATATGCGGTTATAACATTTTGTGCGTGCCTACTTGTATTTGGTATATTCTATGAATTTTATTTAAAAAATCTTGTTGTTGAAACAACTAAAACTATAAAGGATGTAACTGTTACTGATTCTGGCATAGCTGATGCTGTAGAAAAAGTTTATGACTCAGTTGTTACAGTTAAAAATTATACAAGAGGAAAACTATATTCAACAGGAAGTGGATTTGTATTTAAAACAGATTCAAAATATGGATATATTTTAACAAACTATCATGTTATTAGTGGTGGTAGTGATGTTAGTGTTGTGTTCACAAATAATAAAGAAGAAAAAGTAAATGTAGTTGGATATGATGAATATTCTGATATTGCTGTTCTTGCTGTTGAAAAAGATAAAGTAATAAGTGTAGCAACAACAGGAAGTAGTAAAAATATGAGAATAGGAGATACTACATTCGCAGTTGGTACACCAGTTGACTCATCAATATATTCATGGAGTGTCACAAGAGGTATCTTAAGTGGTAAAAATAGAATGGTTCAAGTTGATAATTATGTAATGAGTGTACTTCAAACAGACACAGCTATTAATAGTGGAAATAGTGGAGGTCCTTTATGTAATACTAATGGTGAAGTAATAGGGATTACAAATATGAAACTTGCTAGTTCACAAATAGAAGGTATGGGATTTGCCATTCCAATTGAAGATGCATTAAAGAATGCAGAAACGATTATAAGCGGGAAAAAAATATCAAGACCATATATTGGAGTAAGCATTTATGATGCAACTAACTTCTTTAGTGGAGAAACTGGACTTTATGTTGAATATGTAGAAAGTAATGGACCTGCAGACAAAGCTGGAATTAAAAAAGGAGATAAAATAATAAAAGTAGGCGATGTTGAAGTAAGCAATTCTTCATACTTTAGATATCAATTATATAAATATGATATTGGTGATAAAGTTAAAATTACAGTAAGTAGAAATGGTAGTGAAAAGACATTAACTGTTACACTAACAGGTAGCGGTTCTAAAAATTAATAATATTTAAGTCATGTTAATATATATTAATATGACTTTTATTTTGATATAATATTTTTATAAGTAGGTGAAGTATGAAAAAGATAAAAGAAGCATATAAAGAAAGTAGAAAAGGAGTACTTATTGTATATTTGTTACTTCGTTTTCTTGTTATATTAGTCATGGTAAGACAAATATTTTTACATAATTATTGGAATGCTTTTCTATGCATTCTTGTTCTTATACAATTTTTAATACCATATTTTATAACTAAAAAATTAAAAATTGAACTTCCAAGTATTTTTGAAATAATAATTTTACTCTTCATATTCTCTTCAGAAGTTCTTGGTGAAATTCAAAATTTTTATGGAGTATTCAAACATTTTGATACTGTTCTTCATACATTAAATGGATTCTTATGTGCAGCTGTTGGATTTTCATTAATTGATTTATGTAACAATAATAGTGAGAAGTTTAATTTATCTCCATTATATTTAACAATAGTAGCCTTTTGCTTTTCTATGACAATAGGAGTACTTTGGGAATTTTTAGAATATAGTATTGATAAAGTTATGCTAAGTGATATGCAAAAAGATAAATTGGTTACTAAGATTTCTTCTGTATGGCTAAATCCTGATGGTAAAAATAAAGCAATAGTTGTTGATAATATTAATAAGACAATAATTTATTCAGATTCTGGAGAAACTGTAATTGAAGGCGGTTATCTTGATTTAGGACTTAATGATACGATGAAAGACTTAATAGTTAATTTTGTTGGCGCTGTGGTATTTAGTATTTTTGGATATTTATATATAATAAATAGAGATAAATATAAAATTGCTGAAAAGTTTATGCCTAAAAAAAGTAAATAAATGTAAAGTAAAAATTTAATAGTTGTTTATAATAATTTTAGTATAGACATTTAATACATTTTGTGTTAAAATCTATTGTAATTGATGGAGAAGGAAAGAAGAAGATACTTGATTTATAGAGAGTTAGTGTTTGGTGAAAACTAATATGATGGTTCTTTTAAATGGTTCTGGAGTCAAATCGTATTTATGCGTTAAATATTAAGTTGCATGTTAGTCATGAATTAAGGTGGTACCGCGGTTTTAATCGTCCTTAGTTTATGACTTTTTATTTTAAGGAGGAAAAGAAATGGAAAAAGAGAAATATTATATTACAACACCTATATATTATCCAAGTGCGAACTTTCATATAGGGCATTGTTATACAACTATTATAGCTGATGCAATTGCTAGATATAAAAGATTAAAAGGATATGATGTATTCTTTCAAACAGGTACTGACGAACATGGTCAAAAAATTGAAAAGAAAGCAGAAGATGCTGGTGTTAGTCCTATTGAATATGTAAATCCCATTATTGATAATGCTAAGGATTTATGGAAAAGTTTAAATATTTCATATGATTACTTTATTAGAACAACTGATAGTGATCATGAAAGAAGAGTACAAGAAATATTTAAGAAAATGTATGATAAAGGTGATATTTATAAAGGAGAATATAAAGGACTTTATTGTACACCTTGTGAATCATTCTGGACAGAAAGCCAGCTTGATGAAAATGGTATGTGTCCTGACTGTCATAGAGAAGTTCATGAAGTAAGTGAAGAAGCATATTTCTTTAAATTATCTAAATATCAAGATGATTTAGTTAAGTTTTATGAAGAGAATCCTAACTTTATACTTCCTCTTAGTAGAAAGAATGAAATGTTAAATAACTTTATTAAGCCAGGTTTATCTGATTTATGCGTATCAAGAACATCATTTACTTGGGGAATACCTGTTACTTTTGATGATAAACATGTTATTTATGTATGGATAGATGCTCTTTCTAACTATATTACTTCACTTGGTTATCCAGAAGATATGGAGAAATTTAATAAGTATTGGCCTGCTGATTTACATTTAGTTGGTAAAGAAATAGTAAGATTTCATACTATTATTTGGCCATGTATGTGTATGAGTTTAGGAATAGATTTACCTAAACAAGTATTTGGTCATGGATGGTTAATTATTAATGGTGGTAAAATAGGAAAATCATTTGGTAACTATAAAGATCCAAGGGAATATATTAATACATATGGAGTAGATGCTGTTAGATATTTTGTTTTAAGAGAAGTACCTTTTGGTAATGATGGTAACTTTTCAGAAGAAGCACTAATATCAAGAACAAATAGTGATCTTGTAAATACATATGGTAATCTTGTTAATAGAACTATTGCCATGAGTAAAAAGTATTTTGATTCTAATGTTACTAATCCTAATGTATATGAAAGCATTGATGATTCAGTAGTTGAATATGCTAAGGAACTTCCTAATATTGTATATGAAAAAATGGATTCACTAAAAGTAAATGAAACACTTGAAAGTATATTTGAATTATTAAAAAGATGTAATAAATATATAGATGATACTACACCATGGATACTTGCTAAAGACGAAAGTAAGAGTGATAGACTTAAGACTGTTTTATACAACTTACTAGAAGGAATACGTATATCTACAATATTACTTAGACCATTTATACCTGATACATGTGATAAAGTATTTAATATGTTAAATACCAAGAATATTGATTTTGATACACTAGACTTTGGTAATTTAGAAACAAATATTAAATTAAATGAATCAAGTATATTATTTAATAGAATAGAAGAAAAATAGTTATGTACAATGCATAACTTTTTTTATATAATTAAATTATGAAAGAATTAAACCTAAATACGAATACTAACTTTATCAAATTAATAGCCATTATAACAATGACCATAGATCATATTGGATATGTATTTTTCCCTAATATAATAATACTTAGAATAATAGGTAGAATAGCATTTCCATTATATGTTTATTCAATGATGATAGGTTATTTTAAAACAAAAAGTTTATCAAAATATATAGTTAGACTTCTATTAATAGGAATCATATCACAAATTCCATATAGTTTATTATTTAATGTAGATAGACCTAATGTTATGTTTACCTTAATATTTACATTATTATATTATTATACTCTTGATAAAAAGAAGTGGTGGATAATGCCTATTTTAGTACTAATCCCATTTGCATTAAATTTCGAATACTCTTTGATATATCTATTCTTAGTACCAATATTCTATTACTTTAGAAATAATGGATTATTATTATCTATATCATTTATATTGTTTTATTTAAATTATTTAATTTATCCAGTTGATTCATTTAGCATAGCAACATTTTTTACTATATTATGTTTACCATTTATACTTATTAAGACAAATGTAAATATTAAAATAAATAAGTATTTTTTCTATTTGTATTATCCAATTCATATAATTATATTGCTTATAGTAAAATACTTATTGTAAGCTTTTTATTTGTTTATATATTATATATGAGGTAAAGACATAGATACTCAATTTAAGAAAGGTGTACTTGAATTATTAGTATTACTTTTTACAACTAAGTGTGATAGATATGGTTATGAACTTGTAGAAGAAGTTAGTAAGGTTGTTAATATTAATGAAGGAACTGTATATCCTAATTATGCTTTTTATAAAATAATATTAAATGATGTTAAGAATAAGAAGTTCTATAATTATGATGATTTTAGAAGTATAAAGTTAGAAGTTATTGCGAATGAAAAAACATTAAATAAATTGAATATTGAGGGATAAGTTAAATTATTCCTTTTAATATGCTATAATATTTGGTATGAAGAAGTTTAAAAAATATATTATTATAATTTGCTTATTTGTTATTGTTATGGTAGGAATACTTATATTCTTTATATTTAGATACGATAGAATTCACTTATTAAATAAAGGTAAGGGCTTACTTAACTATGTATATAATCTTGATAATGGATTATATAAATATAAATATGGTGTTCTTGATAATAATGGTAATATCATTGAAACTAATTATTTTATAGATGGTACTGGTGAAATAGAAAAAGATAAATATGGTAATGTAAGATTATATATTGAAAGTAAAGAATATTGTATATACAAAACATATTTAGGAAAAATAAATGTCATTAAAGATAAGTGTAATGACTTTAAAGATTTAGAAGTAAGACTTAGTAAAAATAATACAATAATATCATTTGATTTTAATAATAAAGTTAGCTCATATATGATTTCAAATAATGATGACTTTAATGGTAAATGGAATGATATATCAAATAACAATCTAATACTTAAATATTATAATAATGGTAAAAAATACATATGGTTTCGCGATAATGAAGGTAATATTAGTAATGTTATTAGTTTTGATATAGAATGTTTAAACACAAGTAAAAGTAATTATGATAAAGATATATTTTATTGTAATGGTTCAACTGTATATATTAATTCTAGTGAATGGATAGTATTATCAAATAATGAAAAAGAAATTACATTGATGAAATATTTACCTTTAAGTGAAAAATTATCTCATTGTAGTAGTAATGACAGTACTTTTTGTAGTGAAAGTAATAAGTATAAATGGAGTAATTCTTATATAAACTATTATCTTAATAATGACTATATTAATTCATTTAAAGACTATGATTTAGTTAGCTATGATATATGTGATGATATTGATAATAAGAGTTGTGATGGTGAATATTGTGGTGGATACACTCGTGAAGAAATAGAAAGTAATAAATGGAGTTGTAGTATATATACTAAGAGTAAAATAAGAATTATAAATTATTATGAATTTAGTGTTCTTGCGAATAAATATAGTGATATGTCATTATTTAAGGGTAGTTATTGGATGAGTGATATTAGTAATGATAAAGGTTATTCAGTTTCAAATACTGATGTATATATTTATGAAGACTATAATAATAAATTAGATATTAGACCAATTATTACAATAAAGAAATAGTCTATTAAAAAAGATTGATTTTAAATATTTCAATCTTTTAGTTTACATACTTATTTCGACATTATCATTATTTTGCTTTGTATTTCTATTTGTATACATTTGACTTTCATATATAAGTCTTTGATTAGCAATATTAATTAATGTTAATACTTCTCTAGCGGTCATATTTCTATTTGATGTTATTGTACAGTGTGTATAATTATGATCAACATAAATTTCTTGTATAGAAAAATTATTATCAATAATATCTTGTATATTTATACCATCATACATATTTATACAAAATTCTATTTTCCCATCTTTTTTAATTGTAAATTCATAAATGCTTTTTTCGAAGGTATTTTCTTTAGTAATTTCTTCTAAACATTTAAAAAAATATTCTGCATAACTTTGGTTTTCAAATTTATATAAGTCAGCAATAGTTAACTCGGATAGTTTTTGATGTAAGTTATTATCTTCTTCTTTATCATGTTTTTTATCTTCTTCACGTTTTAAAATTTGCCTTATTGCATCTAATTCTTCTATATCAACACTTTCTGGATTACAAAATAAGTCATACATTTCTTTATCATTTTTTAAAGAAAATGTTTTATTCATATTTCTCATAAATCCAAACAAGTAATAAAATTTTAATGTATTTTCATCAGTATCATATTTTTTAACCAATTTATAGAATTCATCAATATTAGGTTTTGATCTAGGGTTTTGAATCATTAAATCATATAAAATAGATATTTCTTCTTCTTTTATTGATATTGGTTCTTTTCCTTTATAACTGTTATTTCTGATATAATTTATTAATAAATTTCTATAGTTTAATGATTTTTCACTTTTCCTTTCAATTGAATGAGCATGTACTGGGTCTCTTTCATCAGTTGGATATAGTTTTCCACTTATGGATAAAATTGCTTGTTGAATACAACTTGCATAATTTCCACGATATAAAATAACTTTGTAATCTTTATAAGCTTCTTCTGGTAATTCATCAATATATTCTTCATTTACTAAAAGTATTGTTTGATTACTTAATTTTAATGAACCATGCGTCCATGAGTCACTTGGGTTAACAAATGCGATAACATCAGTATGTAAATGCATTGGTTCTATAATGACATATTTAGGTTGTTCCCATGATCCAGCACCATCTCCAGTTGCTGTAACAACATTATTAATAGTGAAGTGAACTGTATTTCTATGTGATAATGCTTCGCATTCTTTACATACACCATTCTTCTGAATTTTGACTGTGCCTCGTTTTTCACCATCATAATTAGTTAATATAGTTTTATTTCTTGGATAATAATCAGTAACATGTACCATAAGTTCACTTGGACTATCACTAAAATCAATATTTTTAATATTCTTGGAACTCTTATTAGTAATTGTTAAAAGTCCTTTCTTACCTATAGTAAAACATTCTGGTAACATTGTTAAATCTTTTTCTAGTTCTTCTGATTTAGTTGAAATTTCAGTACTTCTTTTACGTAATTGTTTTAATTTTTCTTGTGTTTCTTGTAGTTGCTTTTTTATATTTTCGATTTCTTCTTCTATTTTTCCTTTTTCTTTACGTGTTTTTAATGGATGTAATACTTTTTTAGAAAAATTATTTAGTTCATTACACTTTTTATTTAATTCATCTAACCTTCTATTTAGAAAACTTATTTGTGTATTTAAAGTAATTTCTTTTTTTCCAATTTCTATATCTTCTTTAGTTATATTATCTAACATAATTCTTTTTTGATATAATCCTTCATAACCTTTTATTATTTCTTTTGGATTTTTTTTACTTATTTCCATTTTTGCTCACCTATAGTTATCTTATATTTATGTTTTAATTATAACATTTGGGATTGTTGAAATAAAGGTTAAATTATTGTTTAATATGATTAATGTTAAAATACGATTGAATAATGGTATTTAATATGTTAAAATAATATTGATAATAGGAGACGTTATTATGGAAGAGAATAAAAGTGAAATTGTTGATATAGATAGTAATATGAATTCTAATAATATAAATAATGAAGAAGAAAATAAAAGTCATAAGAAAAGACTTCTATTACTTTTGCTATTGTTATTCTTTATAATTATTATTGTATTTAGTGTAGGATTTATAATTAAGAGAAACAGTGGTAGTATGTCATTTAATATTGATATTGATGGTGATGGTATTCCTGATTTAAACTTAGACTTTGACACTAAAGAATGTAAAGTTAACTGTAGTAAGGATAATAAAAAGCCTAGCACTAATATTGATTATGGTGGAAGCAAAAAACCTACATTCAATGTAGATACTACTGGAGATGGAAAAGCTGATACTAATTTGATAAATCAAGATAGAGATGGAGATGGCAAATGCGATTTAAACTGTGATATTAATGACGATGGCTGGCCAGATACGAACCTTGATTTAGATGGCGATGGCGAACCTGATATAAATATAGATCTTGATGGCGATGGCAAATGCGATTTAAATTGTGATATAGATAAAGATGGAAAAGCAGAAACTAATATTGATACTGATGGCGATGGCAAATGTGATATAAACTGTGATACTGATGGAGATGGTAGACCGGATATAAATATTGATTATAATGATGACAGGAAACCACATTTTAATGAAGATACTAACAAAGACGGAAAACCTGATAAAAATCCAATGAATCAAGATAAAGATGGTGATGGTAAATGTGACTTAAACTGTGATACAGATAAGGATGGATGGCCAGAAACTAACATAGATTTTGATGGTGATGGTAAATGTGATTTAAACTGTGATTTAGATAAAGATGGTAAATGCGACATTAACTGTGATACAGATAATGATGGAAAACCAAATATAAATATCGATAAAGATAGAGATGGCAAATGCGATATAAACTGTGACACAAATGGAGACGGAAAGCCTGATACTAATATTGACTATAATGACGATGAAAAATCACACTTCAATAGAGATAAAGATGGAGATGGAAAGCCTGATGAAAATCCAACTAATAGAGACACAGATGGAGATGGCAAATGTGATATAAACTGCGACACTGATAATGATGGATGGCCTAACACAAATATTGATTTTGATGGCGATGGAAAGTGTGATTTAAATTGTGATACTAATAAAGATGGTAAATGCGATTTAAATTGTGATACTAATAAAGATGGAAAGTGTGATTTAAATTGTGATACAAATAAAGATGGTAAATGCGATCTAAATTGTGATACAAATAAAGATGGCAAATGCGATAAGAATTGTGATAAAGATGGCGATGGCAAATGCGATTTAGATTGTGATACAAATGGCGATGGCAAGTGTGATTTAAACTGCGATACTAATAATGATGGAAAGTGCGATTTAAATTGTGATACTGATAAAGATGGAAAATGTGATTTAAATTGTGATACTGATAAAGATGGAAAGTGCGATTTAAATTGTGATACTAATAATGATGGAAAGTGTGAACTTAATTGTGATACTAACAAAGATGGAAAATGTGATTTAAATTGTGATACTAACAAAGACGGAAAATGTGATTTAAATTGTGATACTAATAACGATGGAAAATGCGATTTAAATTGTGATACTAATAAAGACGGTAAATGTGATTTAAATTGTGATACTGATGGAGATGGAGTTTGTGATAAAAATTGCGACACAAATGGAGATGGCAAGTGTGATACAAACTGTGATAATAAAGAAGATAATGTAGACATTAATGAAGGAAATGAATACGTTTTAACTCTTACTGGAAGTGATTATGATGTATCAAAAATAGTTCCAGGATGGACAGGAACTAAGAAATTTAAACTATCAAATACAACTAATACAGCACAAACAATAAGCATGAAATGGATTAATGTTCAAAATACATTTACTACTACAAATAACTTATATTACAGCGTTAATAGAGGTAAAACAAATGTAATTAAGAATGCAAGAACTCCATATAAAGAAACAGATATTATGACTAATATAGTTATTCCAGCTAAGACAACATATGAATGGACCTTTAATTTTAAATTTAAAGATACAGGTAAAAATCAAGATGTTGATATGGGCAAATTATTTGATGCTAAAATCAAAATAATAGTCAAACAAAAATAATAGTTAATCAAAACTATTGTTTTTTTCTTATGTAAATAATTGTTACTATAAAC
>OCMB01000148.1_pt1 | contig 13082 bp, 7 predicted proteins | sample 1496101 | NCBI WGS metagenome assembly OCMB01 (sample SAMN01760949, study PRJEB22395) | human gut metagenome | reverse complement strand
TCAAATACCTGGCAATATACAAAGCTTTTGCCCTTACAGGGCGCCTTGCTGATTGTCATTATACCCAGGGCGATGCCCTGGGCTAGGAGCTTTTGGGCCTTCAGCCCGTACTTGAACCACATGCGAAACTTCAGTGTCTTATTTTTTATTTACCTGTATATTTCTTGATGGCTTTGATAAAAGTATCGCCATATTTCTTGATCTTGAATTCGCCGATACCGCTGATGAGACCGAATGCCTGGAGGGTGGTAGGCTTCATCTTGGTTAATTCGTGCAGACTCTTATCTGATAACACGATGTATGGAGGATAGCCCTGTTCATCGGCAAGATTCTTACGGATCTTACGCAGATACTCGAAGAGCTTCTTATCTTCTACACCCGCCATTTCATCCTCGAAAATCACACGCTCGGCATGAACTACAGGGATGCTGCTTCCTCTTGAAGGTCTGTTGACCCTTTGCTGACGAGGAGCCCGCTCTTCATTCTCCATAATCGCCAATGAAACCTGGTGTTCTCCCTTGAGAACCTTCCAGCCCAATGGCGTGACCTTCATCTGGTTATGCATATTATACGCTACCTCGAAGAATCCCATCTGGAGCATCTGCAGCAGATAGGTCTGCCAATCGCGCACGCTCACATCCTTGCCCACACCGAAGGTCTTCAATTCGTTATAGTGATTTCTCGCAATGGCAGGCGTCTGCATACCTCTCAATATCTCTATACAGGTACCCACGGCAATCTTTTCGCCCGCTCTTACCACGGCACTCAGCGCCTTCTGGGTAAGCACGGTACCATCGAAAGTGCGGGGCGGGTTGTTGCAGACATCACAATGACCGCAATCCTTGCTGGAAGTCTCTCCGAAATAATTCAGGAGGATTCTTCTTCGGCAGACTCTCGATTCGGCGTATTCTTCCATTCTGCGCAGCTTTTCCAGATTCACGGAACGCTGTCCGCTTTCTTCGCAGAAAGAGCGCAGGGTGATGATGTCTGCCATCGAATAGAACAATACCGTATCGGCAGGAGCGCCGTCTCTTCCGGCTCGTCCTATCTCCTGATAGAAACTCTCGATGCTCTTCGGCATATTGTAGTGAATCACCCAGCGTACGTTGCCCTTGTCGATACCCATTCCGAAGGCGATGGTAGCGCACACCACTTCTATCTGGTCCATCTTGAAACGTTCCTGTACAGAGGCTCGCTGTTGGGCAGAGAGTCCGGCATGATAGGCTTCTGCCTGTATGCCATGCTCCTGCAAAGCCTCTGCCACCATCTCCGTATTCTTGCGCGAGAGGCAGTAGATGATGCCTGCCTCGTCTGGGCGACGGGCGATGAAATGGTAAATGAATTTCAGCTTCTCCTTCTTCGTACTTTCCTGGCGCACGGTAAGACTGAGGTTCGGACGGTCGAAACTGCTCACGAAGGTCTGGCCTTTCAGATGCAGCTGGTTGATGATGTCCTCTCGGGTAATCTTATCGGCTGTAGCCGTGAGCGCCATCACCGGCACGCCATTGAATTTCTCGTGCAGGAGTCCGAGCTGGGAATACTCCGGACGGAAGTCGTGGCCCCACTGACTGATACAGTGGGCTTCATCTACGGCGAAGAGCGAAATCTTGATGTTGCTGAACAGATAAGGTATCTCGCTGAGGAGTTTTTCGGGCGAAACATAGAGCAGTTTCAGTTCGCCCGCTTCGCATCGTCTGCGGATGATGAGATCATCGGTTACATCGTTGCCGCTGTTGAGAGCTTCGGCTGGAATGCCGTTCGCCTTGAGGGCTTCCACCTGGTCGTGCATCAGACTGATGAGTGGCGAAATGACCACTGCTGTTCCCTCCATCGCCAGTGCCGGAACCTGATAGCACAGACTCTTTCCTCCGCCCGTCGGCATCAGCACCAGACAGTCGTTACCTTGCATCACTTCCCGGATGATGGCTTCCTGGTTGGGTCGGAAGGAATCGTATCCGAAGTAAGATTTCAATATCTCGTTGATTTGCATATTTCTTAACTATATTTTCTTCTTTTTCGTTGGATATTCCTGCAAAGTTACGTAAAAAACGGGAGATTTATTACATTTCTGTCAATAAAATAAGAAAAGTTGGCTGAAAAGTTTGAAAATCCAAATAATTGTCGTACTTTTGCGCTAGAAATAAAGGTTTAGAACATGGCAAATTGTAATGTAAACACCCACGAGCGCTTTGCCGACATCCAGATGCTGCGTTACGAGCTGAAGGGATTCGATGCATTGTCGCTCAATCAGAAATTGTATATTTACTGCCTGGCAAAGGCTACCCTGATGGGACGTGACATCACGTTCGACCAGCAGGGAAAGTACAACCTGCGCATTCGCAAAACCCTGGAGGCAATCTATCGCCATTACAAGGGTTTCAGCGGAGAGGCTATCGAAAACACAGAGACAGCAAGCGATTCTACTACTCAAATCGAAACTTCTTCCGTTTGTGATTCCGAAGAATTCAAGGCTTTCGAAGTATATCTGAAGCGCGTATGGTTTGCCAGCGGCATTCATCATCATTATGGCTGCGAGAAATTCAAGCCGGGATTCTCTGAGGAATTCTTCTATCAGTTGATGGAGGAAATCTCTGAAGATGAGTTGCCCCTCAAGAGAGGAGAGAGCAAGGAAGATCTCCTCGCTCAGCTCGTACCTGTCATCTTCGATCCGGAGGTGATGCCGAAGAGAGTGAACCAGACCGATGGCGAAGATCTGGTAAAGACTTCTGCCTGCAACTTCTATGAGAATGTGACTCAGGCGGAAGTGGAGAGATTCTATGCCCGATTGAAGGATGCCTCTAATCCGACACCGCCATCTTACGGACTCAATTCCAAGCTCACCAAGCGCAACAACGAGATGATTGAGCTAGTGTGGAAGGAGGATGGACTCTATAGTGAGCCTATCAAGGAAATTGTGTCCTGGTTGCTTAAGGCGCAGAAATTCGCTGAAAATGAGGGACAGAAGCATGTCATCGACCTGCTCGTGAAGTTCTATCGCACCGGTAATCTTGAGGATTTCGACCGATACAGTATCGCCTGGGTAGAGCAGCACGAAGGCATGGTGGATTTCATCAACGGATTCATCGAAGTATATGGCGACCCATTGGGATTGAAAGGTACCTGGGAGGGTATCGTGGAATACAAGGATCTGGAGGCTACCCAGCGAACCCAGACCATCAGTAAGAATGCTCAGTGGTTTGAGGATCATTCGCCTGTGGATCCACGTTTCCGCAAACCGGAGGTGAAGGGTGTTACCGCCAATGTAATCTGTGCGGCGATGCTTGGTGGAGAGGAATATCCTGCTTCGGCTATCGGCATCAATCTGCCTAATGCCAACTGGATCCGTCAGGAGCACGGTTCGAAGAGCGTTACCATAGGCAACCTGACTGATGCCTACAACAAGGCGGCTCAGGGCAATGGATTCAGAGATGAGTTTGTCATCGATGAGGAGACTGTGGCGCTGATGAATCAGTATGCTGATATCACCGACGACCTGCATACCGACCTTCACGAGTGTCTGGGACACGGCAGCGGTCAGCTTCTGCCTGGTACCGATCCTGATGCCCTGAAGGCGTATGGCAACACGATAGAGGAGGCGAGAGCCGATCTTTTCGGTCTGTACTATGTGGCTGACCATAAGCTGGTTGAGCTGGGGCTGACTCCGAATGATGAAGCTTACAAGGCGCAGTATTACAGTTATCTGATGAACGGCTTGCTCACCCAGACTATCCGAATCAAGGAGGGTGACAAGATAGAGGAGGCGCACATGAGAAACCGTGCCCTCATAGCCTGGTGGACCCTGGAGCATGCCGAGGGATCCGTGGAACTGGTTACGGAAGAAGTAAGCTATGCTTCTGCCGAGGATGCCTTGAAGGATGCTGAGGGAAATATCGTAACCACCCGCACCTATGTGAAGGTGAATGATTACGGGAAGCTCCGTCATCTCTTCGGAGAACTCCTTGCAGAGATTCAGCGAATCAAGAGCGAGGGAGATTTCGAGGCTGCCCGCCAGTTGGTAGAGAAGTATGCCGTGAATATCGATCCAGACTTGCATCGCGAGATTCTGGCGAGATACAAGAAGCTGAACCTGGCTCCATACAAGGGTTTCATCAATCCTAAAATGACGCTGGTCTATGATGAGGAGGGTAATCCTATCGATGTAAATCTCGATTACGAGGAGAGCTATACCGATCAGATGCTCCGCTATTCTGAGGAGTACGGAACCTTATAGAAAGTAATGATATAATACGTAATGATATAAATAAAACTTTTTGTTTCTAATATGGCCTCACACGCCCTGAAAGGGCAGAAGCTCCTAGCCCAGGGCATCGCCCTGGGTTAACATGGTTGCCAACCAGTCGCCCTGTAAGGGCAAAAGCTTTCAGATTCCTGGTGATTTATAAAGCTTTTGCCCTTACAGGGCGCATTGCCACCTGCTGCTTTACCCAGGGTGTTACCCTGGGCTAGGAGCTTCTGCCCTTTCAGGGCGTGTGGGGCTATTCTAATTCTCTATAGAGCTATTTTAATTCTTTATAAATATGACAGATAATAAGAACGAGGAATTTCCGATAGTAGATGAAATGGGTAATATCTTGGGTGCCATCACCCGAGGTCATGCCCATGATGGATGCAAGATACTGCATCCTGTGGTTCATCTGCATGTATTCAATAGTAAGGGAGAACTGTATCTCCAGCACCGTCCGGCATGGAAGGATATCCAGCCCGATAAGTGGGATACAGCCTGTGGCGGACATGTGGATTTAGGCGAGAGTGTAAACCAGGCGCTTCATCGTGAAGTGAGGGAGGAGCTGGGTATCACCGATTTCGAACCGGAGTCTTTAGGACATTATGTCTTTGAGAGCCAGAGAGAAAAGGAACTGGTATATGTGCATCGCTGTGTATATGATGGCGAGGTGAAACCGAGCCAGGAAGAGTTGTCTGGTGGTAGATTCTGGAGTAAGGAAGAAATCAAGGAAAACATCGGCAAAGGTGTTTTCACTCCGAATTTCGAAAACGAATACCAGAAGTTTTTCGCCCACTAAGAAAATGTCCCACAGATTTCACCTCTGTGGGACATTAAAAATAAGTAAGATTATATCTCGAAGATACCCTTGAGTGCCCCCTGAGCAATCTTCTCGAAATCCTCTCCGAAATCGCAGAAGCGCATCACGGCATTGGCGGCAGCATGCTTCACTCCCATGTTATCTCCCTGCAATGCCACGGCAGCCTGATCCAGGAATTCATTGATTCCACGATCGTTAGGCTCCTTACCATTCGCAAAGAGGCGGGCAAGAAGCTGGAAACCGGCAATCTCGTAAAGCGGTTTATTGCTTGCAATCCATTGATACGCAATCACCGGCGCATATTCCACATATTGCAGCAGATTGAAGGCAAGCATTTCAGCCATTTCCTGGCTCTGCACCTGCTCCATCCAGATATCCGTGATTTCAGCCAGCATCTTGTCGGCAGGCATAATGAGGGTAGCAAGAATCTTGCACTCTCGGATGTCTTCCTTCCAGAGTTCGATGGCGAGGTCGTAATCCTTGCCGTATTCCTGCGCCATCTTCTTCAATTCATAAAAGGGTACACCCCAATTCAGTTTATATCCCAAGCCCTTGTCTCGCATGGATTGCGAACCCGGACCATTCATCAACAAGCGAAAGCTTCGCTTGATAGTCATCAGTTTCTGATGTGTTTCTTCGTTCATTGTGTCGTGTTTTAAGCTTTTGCCCTTACAGGGCGCCTTGATTATTTATATGTTTAACCCAGGGTGTTGCCCTGGGCTAGGAGCTTCTGCCCTTTCAGGGCGTGTGGGGCAATCTGGTCCTTTTTTAATGCATTAATCCTTTTCAGAATATTCCTTTTACAGTTTTAATAATTTGCAGAACATTCCTTCGAATTGCTCCTCGATATTCGCTGGCTTATGCTTGAAGATACCGAAGATGGCACTGCCGCTACCGCTCATAGCTGCATATGCGGCCCCCAGATTATAGAGCTTCTGCTTGATTTCTGCTAACTCTGGATGCATCGCAAAGATAGGCGCCTCGAAATCGTTGACAAGCTCATCCTTCCAGGTCTCGATAGGCTGGCGAACGATGTCGCGGCAGCATTTCGCAGGCTTCTTAGGAGTGATGGCAGCATAGGCATCCTTGGTGCTTACGGCGATGTCATCACGCTTCACCACCACAATGTAATATCCCTTCATGTTATCTCCAGGACCGCTTGCCGGCATCAGTACATCGCCGATACCCTCAGCATAGCAGGCTGTATCTCCATTCTCCGGGTCCGCACTGATGAAGTAGGCACAGTCGGCACCCAACTTGGCTGCATATCGCTCCATCTCAGGAATACCGATGTTCAGGCGGAAACGCTCATCGAGCAGACGGATCATGTAGGCAGCATCCGCAGAGCCGCCACCCATTCCAGCCTGAGATGGGATTCGCTTGACGAGATGCGTATGAATGCGAGGAATCTTGAAGTCGGCAGCCAGCATATTATATGCCTTCACCACCAGGTTTTTCTGTTCATCGCAATCCACGGCATTGCCTGTAATCTTCAGGTCGCACGCTACTTCGCTAGGAAATTCTTCTCCCATCAGCTTGATCTCCAAGGCATCAGTCAGGGGGATAGGGTAGAATACGGTTTCCAGGTTGTGGTAACCATCAGCGCGCTTGCTTACTATATTTAAGCCAAGGTTAATCTTGGCGCATGGAAATGTAATCATAATCAATCATTGTTTAAGAGTGATACATTAACGATGTGCAATCTATATGCAATCTACTTGCAAAGATATAAAAAATATCCCAAACCCGGTGCTTTTCATCAAGATTATTTTCTTACTTGCATTAAAAATATTAAAATCATCCATATTCTGCAATATCTTTTGTACCTTTGCAAAGTGTATCCTCATTTCAGAAAGAGTGTTTCCGCTTGAGGGAAAATAGATTTTGAGTTAAGGATAGATAAATGATTAGATAAAAATAAAAAATTAAATAGAAATATGAAGAAAGGTGATAAAGTAAGATTCCTGAGCGAAGTGGGCGGCGGAAAGGTAGCTGGCTTCCAGGGCAAGAATATCGTGCTGGTAGAGGATGAAGATGGTTTCGAGATTCCGATGCCGATCAACGAGGTGGTAGTGGTAGAGCAGGATGACTATGCCATGGGCAAGATGATCTCTGCCAAGATGGATGCCAAGCAGAAGGCTGAAGAGCATGCCAACACCGAACTGCATCAGGACAGCCGAAGCATCAAGGCTATCCTGAACGAGCACGAGAATGATGTGGATATGAACGTAGAGGAGTATGATGCTGCCGACCGCGAGATTACCTTCGTGAAGCAGATTCAGGAGCGTACGGGCGGTAACAAGCTCAGCGCCTATCTCGCCTTCGTGCCTATCGATATCAAGGATGTGACCAACACCCGCTTCGAATCGTATATGGTGAATGACAGCAACTACTATCTGCGCTACACCTATCTCGTAGCCGAGGGCAATGCGTGGACCCTGAAGGCGGAGGGCGAAATCGAGCCTAATACCAAGCTCTTCATCGAGGAATTCGGTCGTGAGGCTTTGAATGAGATGGAGCACATCGCCATCCAGATGATTGCCTACAAGAAGGACAAGCCATTCCTGCTGAAGCCAGCTACGGATGTCCAGTTCCGCCTCGACCCGGTGAAGTTCTACAAGCTCCATCTCTTCGAGGAGAATGATTTCTTCGAGACTCCAGCCTATCTCTTCACCATCGTGGAGAACGACGAGGTAGCCCGTCCGCTGGTCATCGATTCCAAGCGATTGAAGGAGCAGATGTACAAGGACGAGAAGGTGATTGCCAACACCAGCAAGAAGAAGAGCAAGAAGGATGACGGTACCCTCATCGTCGACCTTCATGCAGATGAAGTGCTCGAAACAACTGCTGGAATGAATTCTGCAGATATTCTTCATTATCAGATGGATATCTTCAAGAAGACAATGGCAGAGAACAAGAAGAACAAGGGTCAGAAGATTATCTTCATTCATGGCAAGGGCGAAGGCGTTCTGCGCCAGGCACTCATCCATGAGTTGAATTATCGCTATAAGAACTGCACCTATCAGGATGCTTCTTTCCAGGAGTATGGATATGGTGCCACACAGGTAACAATCCGATAAAAGTAATCATAAAGTTCAAAGTTCAAATCTCAAAGTTCAAAGTAACATGAAGTACGGATTTATGAAGGTGGCAAGTGCCATCCCTGCCGTCAAGGTAGGCGATGTAATCTTCAACACCCAACAGATAGAAGATCTGATAGCCCAGGCTGAAGGCAAGGGCGTAGAGATCATTACCTTCCCGGAATTGTCTATCACAGGCTATTCCTGTCAGGACCTTTTCCGCCAGCAGATGCTCTTGGAATCATCAGAGCAGGCGGTGATGATGCTGCTCGATTTCACCCGCAAACTCGACATCATCTCCATTGTCGGCGCTCCGGTAGTGGCTGGCGATCTGCTGCTGAATTGCGGTATCGTGATCCAGCATGGACAGATTCTGGGCATCGTGCCTAAGACCTATCTCCCTAACTACAGCGAGTTCTATGAGAAGCGCTGGTTTGCCTCTGCCCAGGATTTGCGCGACTGCGAGGTCCGCTATGCCGGGCACAAGGTGAAGCTGACTCCGGATGTGCAGATTTTCCGCACTTATGACGGCGTGCAGTTTGGCGTAGAGATATGCGAGGATGTATGGGCTCCGGCTCCTCCTAGCAACAAGCTGGCACTGGCTGGTGCCGACCTCATCTTCAACCTCTCTGCAAGCGATGAACTCATCGGAAAGCACAACTATCTGAAGAGTCTGCTGAGCCAGCAGAGTGCCCGCACCATGACGGGTTACATCTACAGTTCCTGCGGTTTCGGCGAGAGCACGCAGGATGTGGTATATGGTGGAAATGCCCTGATTTACGAGAATGGAGCTTTACTTGCACAAGGTGAGCGTTTCTCTCTTGATCCTCAGATGGTTATCGCACATGTTGATGTGGAGAAACTCCGTTCGGAGCGTCGCACCAATTCCACCTATGTCAACGCCCAGCGTAACATCAAATATTCGGTTCTCGGCGGACAGTTCAACATCCGTAACATCGATGCCGATCCTACCGAGAACGAACGCGAGTTCGTGTTGGAGCGTGAGGTGAATCCTCATCCTTTCATTCCTACCAGCAGCGATATGAATGCCTCCTGCGAGGAGATTTTCAATATCCAGCTGATGGGTCTTGCCAAGCGCATCGTACATACCCATGCCAAGACGGTGGTAGTGGGTATCAGCGGCGGATTGGATTCCACCCTTGCCCTGCTCGTCTGCGTGAAGGCATTCGATAAGCTGAAGATGGACCGCCGAGGTATCCTGGGTGTTACCATGCCAGGTTTCGGAACCACCGATAGAACATATAATAATGCCATCTCGCTGATGAAGAGTCTGGGCATCACCATCCGTGAAATCAGTATCGCCAAGGCAGTGACCCAGCATTTCGAGGATATCGGTCATGATGCCAGCGTGCATGATGTAACCTATGAGAATTCGCAGGCACGCGAGCGTACGCAGATTCTGATGGACCTTGCCAACAAGATGGGTGGTATGGTGATAGGCACCGGCGACCTTTCTGAGCTGGCTCTGGGCTGGGCTACCTATAATGGCGACCACATGAGCATGTATGGCGTGAATGCCAGCATCCCTAAGACTCTGATCCGCCATCTCGTGAACCATGTTGCCGAGAGTGGGGTGGATGAGCAGAGCCGCATCACCCTGCGCGACATCATCGATACACCAATCAGTCCGGAGCTGATTCCTGCCGATGAAAATGGTAATATCAAGCAGAAGACAGAAGACTTGGTGGGTCCATACGAGCTGCACGATTTCTTCCTCTATTACTTCCTGCGTTTCGGTTTCCGTCCTTCCAAGATTTACATGTTGGCAAAGAAGGCGTTTATCGATACCAAGCTGGAGCGTGTGAAGATCAGTGACAACGATCCTGATTCCTACGATGAGGAGACTATCAAGAAATGGCTCAAGACATTTGTTCGCCGTTTCTTCAACCAGCAGTTCAAGCGAAGCTGTCTGCCTGATGGTCCGAAAGTGGGAAGTGTGAGCCTGAGTCCTCGTGGCGACTGGCGCATGCCTAGTGATGCCGCATCCACCATCTGGCTGCAAGAGGCTGAAAACCTCTGAAATTGATTTCGGACAAGCCAAAAGTACAATATTCTTTCTGTTTTCTGGCGCGCCCGTTATATTAATTATTTACTCTTAAAGGGGCTGGATTTTGTAAATATTTGGTTTACAGAATCCAGCCTCTTTTTCTTAATATTTGAGAAATCGATTGCACAAAAATATCAGCAGAAACGTGAAATATCTTGTTGGGCGGATAGACATAGTTTGTAATTTTGCGGCAGATAATTCAACTAATTAATTTTAACTTAACAATTTCATTATGAAGAAACTTGTCGCAAAATTATGGGCGGTTTTAATGCTCATGTTGGTCTCTATGCAGACGATGGCTACAGACACGTTTACCAGCAATCGTACTGATTTCCGAGACGAAAGTATCTATTTCATGATCACCACCCGTTTTTACGATGGAGATCCAAGTAACAACGTGCTCTGCTGGGACAACCAGGAAGCACAGAAGAGTACCAAGGATCCTTGTTGGCGTGGTGACTTCCAGGGTGTGATTGACAAGCTCGACTACATCAAGGCGCTTGGATTCACTGCCATCTGGATTACTCCTGTCGTACAGAACGCTTCTGGTTACGACTACCACGGCTATCATGCCATGGATTTCTCTAAGGTTGACTGCCGCTATCAGAGTGGTGACGGCAAAAAGAGCGGTGACGTGATGTTCCAGGAACTCATCGACAAGGCTCACGCCAAGGGTATCAAGATCATTCTTGACATCGTGCTCAACCACACCAGTAACTTCGGTGAGGAGAAGCTCTGCAAGATGTTCGACCGTGATACTCATCTTCGTAACCAAGCATACATTGATGCTTGTATGATCCCTGATGAGAGAAAGTTGGGCAATGATTACTTGGGCAATGTAAAGATACAGTATCAGCGTCGTCTTGCCCTGATGAAGAATACAGATGGCAATAACCACGATATACACAACTATTGGCACCATACTGCCAACAACTGGAACTGGGACTTCCCAAGCCGTTGGATGGGTCAGATTGCTGGTGATTGTGTGGATCTCAACACAGAGAACGACTACGTGGCTAAGTATCTCGTAGATTGCTATGGACAGTTTATCAAGATGGGTGTCGATGGTTTCCGTATTGATACATCCGGCCACATCTCCCGCTTGACATTCAACAAGGAGTTTATCCCTCAATTTGAAGCACTTGGTAAGCAGTACGAGAACAAGCGCTTGAACAAGGCACCTTTCTTTATGTATGGTGAGGTTTGTACACGTATGAACGATGTAACCTATAGAGGTCAGGCAAACCTCTCTTGCTACTTCTATACCTGGAAGTCGGACGAGGCCTTGCTCAACAAATGGGATGGAAGCAAAAGTTACTGGGATAATCAGGTGATTCCTGAGGGTTCTGAGCCTGTAGGCCCACAACTGCTTTGCTTGGAGGAGACTACTTCTCCAAAGAGCAACAATGCCAAGATGCTCAATGGTGCATGGCACGAGCCAGACTATTCTCAGTCAAGCGGATTCAACGTCATTGACTTCCCTATGCACTACAGCTACAACACTGCCCAACAGGCTTTCAGCTTGGCAAGCGGCGACGAGTGCTATAATGACGCTACTTTCAATGTGGTATATGTAGATAGCCATGACTATAGTCCAGGTCCAAGCGATACCAACCGTTTCGGTGGTACAGATGCTCAGTGGGCTGAGAACCTCTCTCTCTTGTTTACCTTCCGTGGAATCCCATGTCTCTATTATGGTTCTGAGGTAGGTTTCCGTCGTGGTGTAGTAATTGATAAAGGTCCTAATGGTCCTCTTTCTAACACCGGTCGTGCTTACTTCGGTGGTTATATCACAGGTGATGTAGAAGCATCAGACTTCGGTGAATACAAGGCTTCTGGTAATGTGGCTGCCTCTTTGAATCATGATGTGGCTCAGCACCTCATCCGTCTGAACAAGATTCGTCAGGCAGTGCCTGCTCTCCGCAAGGGTCAGTGGACTACAGATGGTTGCACTGCCAATGGCGGTATCGCTTTCAAGCGTGCTTATAAGGACAGCTATGCACTCGTAGCCCTCAATGGTGGTGCTACTTTCACAGATTGCCCAGCTGGTACTTATACAGACTTGGTAACAGGCAAGATTTACACAGGTCCTACTATCACCGTTGATGCTCCTAATAATCAGGGTCAGGTTCGCGTACTCGTGAAAGACTGGACTGGTGGCAAGCTCATTGAGGATGGCGCTTTCATCTACGAAACTGCTGCTCTGCATAAGGGTGGTCAGACCTATGATGGTAATGAAGAGGCTGGTACAACTTGGATTGATGAGGCTCCTATTCAGCCTGCAAGCGTTTCATTCTCACAGGCAGGTGGATCATTCCGCACTGAGACTATTAACATGACAGTTACTCTCTCTGAAGACGCTAAGTCTGGTTGGTATCAGATACAAGGCCAGGATAAGGTGAACTTGACTCCTGGTGTGAGTGAGAACCTTACCATCGGCGAAGGTATGAACTTTGGCGACACCAAGACTATTGATTGGAGCGCAGAGGGCCAGGACGGTAAAGTGAAGAGCGGTAGCTTGACCTTCACCAAGGTAGATCCTAATGCTTCTATCATGGTATATGTAAAGGCTGCTAATGCTCCTCACATCCATGCTTGGACAACAGGTACAGACGGCAAAGACTTGACAGGCGCATGGCCTGGTAAGGTAATGGCCGGTCCTGTGGAGATTGATGGTGCTAAATACTGGACTTACTCTTTCGATGGCGTAGAGAATTTCAATGTCATCTTGAATAATGGAAATGGTGCACAGTCTGGTGAAATCACTGGTATCACAGGCGATATCCACTTGGAGTATGATGGTGGTACAAGTGCCAAGAAGATTGACGCTCCTGTCAATACTGCAGCCAAGGTTACTTTGAGTCCTAATGG
>OCMB01000146.1_pt1 | contig 13114 bp, 17 predicted proteins | sample 1496101 | NCBI WGS metagenome assembly OCMB01 (sample SAMN01760949, study PRJEB22395) | human gut metagenome | reverse complement strand
AAAAGCAGACCACAGGTATAGGCAACATGCAATGATACCTACCCCGCCCAATACAACTTTTTCTCACATTTTTCATTCCAAACTAACATTTTTTGATAATTTCTAACATTTTGTTAAGTTTTTTAAACAATTTTCTATATTTTTCACAGAATTTTCACAGAATATGAGTATTCTCATACAAAAAACGCTTGACTTTTTTGAAAATTTATGATATGATAGGTATAGGAAAGATAGGAAAGCAGTAAACAATATGAATGATAGGTGATAGCCGGTGGTAGAAGCTCCGCACCCATATTGAAGCAGTGCTATGCTTGCCTGCTTCCTATCTAACCAAATTCTATTAATAGAGGTGCAATATGAAATACAAAAAAGGTGTAGCAAAAGAATTGCTTGATTTATGTGTAGGTAATGACCTAGATAAAACACGCAAAGCAACTTTGCAGCATAAGAGTGTCGGGGAGTACATATATTCTAATCACGGTGAGCCTATTAGAATTAACGGTAAAAATACTGAAAAAGTAGGAGAGGAATATAATGGAAATAGACGATAAAGAATACGAGCTTCTTAAAGCTAAATCAGATAAATTTGATGAAGAACTTAATAAATATAAGACAGAGAGCGAAGAAAAAATAAAAGCTCTTACAGCTGAAAGAGATGATTTTAAGTCTAAATACGATAGTGAAAAGAATAATCACGATAAATTAAAAGATGATTATATATCATTTCTTACAGGTCACAGTGGAAATAATCGACCGAAACCTTCGGCAGATGATTTTGATAAAATTTGTAAAGATAAATTTGGAGGTTAACAATGGCAGTTAGTGGACTTATTACAGCTATGCAGAGCATATTCGCGACACCTGAATATGCTGACCGTATTCCTAATAGCGTAAAATCTGTAATTACAGCAGGTAATTATGGAACAACTACTTTTCCTACTGAAATTGAAAATGCAGTTTATAATGTTTTAGTGGATAAGATTGGGAAGCAAGAAATTTATAAGTTTGAGTATAATAATTTTGACGCTTCAAAGTATGATAAAGGTTATTTGCCTTTTGGTGGTATCATTGAGGACGATTATGTAGAAGCAATGAAAGCTGATGAAGTAAATAATCTGCCTACTTTTGATAATCAGTCGGATTATGAATTTGTTAATTATGACCCTTTCAAAATTAATTATGCTTCTATTGCTCCGTCGTATTATACACTCAAAACTCTTTTACAATATCATGTAACTACTGCTTATGATGTATTCAAGCGTGCTTTCATTAGCGAAGGCTATGCAACGAATTTCATTCAGACAATTAGAAGTGTTCTTCCTGAAAGCGCTAAACTTGATAAGTATTTGATTTTTAGAAACATGCTTGCAAGTTCGACTATTTATCCTAATGGAACTGATGTTTCTTGTGTTGTAGCAGGCTCTACAATGACCGCTGCTGAGAGTATTCAAATTGTAAAGACGATTCGTAATTATGTAGAAGCATTTAAGTGGAATACTACTAAATACAATAAACAAGGTAAACTTGTATCGTCTAAGAAAGAAAACCTTGTGTTGTTTATGGCAGCAGGTATTCATAACGAAATTGTTTCGTCACAGTATAATGCATATCATAAGGACCTTGATTTCGGTTGCGAAGTGCAGCTTATTGACGGTTTCGGAACTGACGCTGCAATAACAGGACAGTTTGCTACTCTTGCTGATAACCGCGGTATTAAAATTTATCGTTGGCTTGAAAATCGTTTTGATAATATCTGGAACCCTTATGGTGTTGGATATTGGAATACTTTCTTGACGCAGGGTGATTTGTTTGGTTATTCGTTGCATAAGAATATAATCAGGTTTGTACTTTCAGACGGTAATTAATATACTAACGTCTCATAAGTTCTCCTGTGTAGTGGTGCGCGCTAATGCACGGCGCGGGTTAGGGTGGGTAATTTATTATGGCAACACTTAATTTACAATTTTATAGTGATAATTGCCCTACACGGGATAAACGTTTTATGTCAAGCGGAGATTTGCGTAATTGGGAATCGAACAATAATAATCCTGATAATACTATAAAGATTGACGGATTTTATGAAGCATGCAATTTTATTGATGTTGAGTTTCCTAATTTAGACAAAAAGAATTTTGCTTATTTTATTGTTTATCCTGATGTTATAAAAGTAACAAAAGAGCGTAATTATTATGCTGCATTTATAGACAGATTTGAAGTAAATGAGCTTAACACTGATTGTTTTAGAATATATTATACAATAGATTGGTGGACTACTTTACAAGCATATTATGGTAGTGATTTTGAAAATGTTATAACTAAGAATATTTTCGGAGAAGTAGGACGTGCGCATGTAAATGATTGGGTGCAAGATAATGAAAATAAAAATTTAATATCTTGTACTATGGAATATACTGATGATACAATGGAAGAGTCGGTAAATGCGTTCCATGTAACAAAGCAAGTTTATAATCAAGGTTTTTTGAAAGATAGTAAATATAAGCGCGGAATACAATTTTTGTATATAATTTTTAAGCGTAATTTACTTTCGACTCAAACCCCGGCTTTATTTGTTGAGCCTAAGATATATAATTCAAAAACAGAGGATTGGAGCACGAATATATTACCAACTCCGTTCGGTGTAGCTGTCATTCCGTTTTATCACGGAACATTTATAGGTTACGGGTTTAGTGCTTTAAATTTGTTTAATCAAAATTTAATTGATTATCCTGTAAATACAATAACAGGCGACGAAATAGCCGGAATGTTTATAGCTGATTTTTGTGGGTATGAATGGGATTTCAACGAAGCGGGAGTTGTTTTGTTTAATACATCGTGCAATACAATAAATTTTGATGTTGACGGGTCTACTAATAAATGTACTGCAATCGTTCCTCCGTCGTATGATTTAACAAAATTTTCTAATACGTTATTATCTACATTCGGAGCTAACAGTAAAATTTATCCTTTAACATCAGATACATATAAGGATAGGACTACTATTGATTATGATTGGTTCAAAGAAAATGGTATGTCTAAACTTCATTGTGAGCCTTATATAACTAATTGTATTGTTTCTCAAAAAGGTGGTTGTATTATACATTATCATCTTGTAAAATCTACCGATGATTTTGTTGTAAATGTTTCGCCTAATACAGGTGGTTATTATTTAGGCATAAAAGATGTGTCTAACGACGGACTTGCTGAGTTAAGAGTTATTCAAGCCTATAATATATTTCAACCTTTTTCTACTCAGAATTGGATAGACCAAAGTTTAGCGGTTTTTCAGTCTGTAAGTAGTGTGACAACTCCGTTAGTAAGCGGAAATAATACTATCGCAAATTTGTATGCTCCAAATAAGAAAGGTGAAGTTTCAAATACCGCTTTTATAAATGAAGGCATGGCTAATTATACCATGGGAGTAGGTGTTTTAGGAGGATTATTGAATTCTGCTGATATAATGAGAGATGTTGCATTAGGCGGTAATACTCAAATATCTCCTAATTATGAAGGTACACTTGTAGGAACGTCGTCATTATGTGGGTGCACTATTGAGCCTCTATATCAATCTAATATAGATGAGATAAACGAACATTTAATAAGATATGGATATGCTACATATTTAGAGCCATATGACATATTAATTAATCATAAGCGTAAATATTTTAATTATATCCGATGTGATACTGTTCGAGTAACAATATCTCAACCTCAAAATGTTATTAATAGCATAAAAGAAATGTTGCTAAATGGTGTATGGTTATTTAGTTATGTGAATAATGATACCATTTTTAAGTTAGACGGTGTAATTAATATGCAAGTTTTTTAAGAGGTGTAAAATGTATTTTGACAATATATTTGCTATATTTGGTTCTCAAAATTATCCATATCGGCTGAATATTGACATAGACGAATGGTTGTTTGTTCAGAAATATATTGATATATTTTGCTCCCGTTTCGGATATGATAAGTTACCTGATAATACGCAAAAAATTGTTGGATTTAATTCGCAAGTAGAGGTTATGATGTTTTTCGCGCCTGCTCTTGCGTGGTTTGAGGATAACATATTAGGGTTACAATGTTTACCCGTAACAGGGCAATGGAAATTTAATATTACAGGATTTCCTACCGAATGGACTGTATTCGGGTTTAATAATTTCCGAAAAGACCTTACTGAAAATAACAGTGTAATAATGCCGAATGACGCTTTCTTTTCTATTCCGTTTTTACACGTGATGTATAATCTGAAATATATCATGGAACTGGATAAAACGCACTTGCAAAATATACGACGTCAACGTCAACCGCTTATTATGGAGATAGACGAGGACGAAAAGAAGAGTGCGGAAACATTTGTAAGGCAACTTAGCGAATTTAGTGACTACATTAAAATACGTATAAGAGGTACTGCAACGGATAAGAAAACAAAAATACTTACTGAAAGTAGACCGTTTAACTCTTATGCATTTGACAGTAAAATAGACTTTATTGGAGATAAACTCACGACGGATTTTCAAGTATATGAGAATAGAATTTTTCAATATTTTGGATATAATAATACTTCAATAGAAAAAAAAGAAAGATTGCTTGTAGACGAAATTAATGCAGGTAACGAAATAATAAACTCTTATTATAATTCCGCTAAAACAGCTCGTGAAAAAGCGATAGAAAAAGTTAACAAAATGTTCAAAGTAAATATTAGCTTGAAAGATAATAAGGAGGAATTTGCTAAAAATGTTCAAAATTCTTTATTCAATAGGCAGAACGTTGAAAAGAGTGGTAGCACAGTTTGATTCTGATTATAAAACAACTCAGTTAATAGGTAGTTTTTCGCAAGATAGTGTTGAGTTTACTCCAAAAGAATTAAACGAAATACAAACTGAATTATATAATATATTCGTTAATTATTGGTTTTATTCTGAAATAGGTTTTGATAGTGATGACATGTTTGTACAACGTCTTAATTCATGCTGGGAAAGAAATATAGATAAGTATGAATTGCTTATACAAAATAATCTTGAATATCCAGCAATGACAACGACAGGAAATTATACTGATATAAATAAAATACAGGATAATAATATACAAACAAAAGAAAACACTGTTACACCTGATTTGAATAGTAACACTGTAAATAAAGGTAGAAATGTTGAAATAATGAATACAACTACTGATACAACAGGGACTACTACTTCAACTGATAATAATACCGATAATCGCACCCGCGATGAAAGTCTTGTGCATAGCAACAATAATACTACTATTTATAGTACAGGTGATGAAATAAGAAAAGTGCTTGAAAATACTGCAATCCGTAATGATTGGATACATTGTTTCGATAATTTATTTATGGAGGTTTTATAATGGATAAATTTCTTCAAATTGTCCAGCTTGTAGGTACTTGTCTTTCTATTCTTGTAGTTGTCATTATTCCTATGATTTTGTATCTTTGGAAGAAAGTCAAAGAATTGATTGCAGCACCTTCCGACAAAAAGCCTACTGTATTACTTGACATTTATAATAATGTTGTACAGTATATACAGGACGCAGAAAAAATGTTCACGGAAGGTACCAGCAAGAAATCGTGGGTATTGTCTCAAATCAAGAACGATTGTATTTCCGCAAGTATCGAATATGACGCTGATTATTGGACGAAATTAATTAATAAAGAAGTGGCCATGACTAAAAAAGTTAACGTGGCAAAGTAACTTATTTAGGAGGGGTGAATAACCCCTCTTAATTATTAGGGAGGATATAAATGTTAACATATAAAACATTCAGAGAGATTGCTATTGATTACGCATACAATAGAGGCAGTGCGATACCGTTACAAGCAGACGAAGCATGCAATGCTATTGTTGCTTATATAAACGAACAATTACAAAATATTGAAAGTGAGGTAGCAAAAAATGACAATAAAAAATTTGAAGCAAATAGCAATTAAATATGCAACAACAAAGGGCTCGCGTGTTCCTCTTGCTCCTGATGAGTTGTGCAATGCAGTTGTGCAATATTTTAATGAATTTCTGAAAATTACTGCCGACATTAATACAATACAAGTAGCTGTTACAGAAGAAGGCGGAAACATTGTTTTCACGATTACGGGCAACACACTTGACGGAAAAGCGTTTACACCTATTGTTATTACAGTAGACCATAATGACTTTGTAACTAATCAAGAATTTGAGGAATTTAAGACAAGTGTCACAAAACAATTAAATAATAAACGTAGTGTAATATCTTCTCCTGCGTCGAGCTATGTAGTGTATACCCAAGCAAATGGATTAGAAAGTAATTTACCGTATAGCGAATTAGCTAACCAAACGTCTACAAATATTATGGCAAGACGTGCAAACGGAACGTCCGACGTAAAGAAAGGCATTTCCGGTGAAAATGTGGCTAACATGGAAAACCTTTCAGACATTATAGCTAAAATACCTGATGTATCTAATTTTGTAACAAAGGACGAAATCCCAGACGTTAGCGGATTTGCTACAAAAAGTGAGTTGTCGGAGAAATTAGATATATCAGGCGGAACGATTAACGGCAGTATATCAGTAGAAGGTGTTATTAATACGAATAGTTATAAATTACGCGAGACAGAAGTAATTGGCTTAGACATTTCTAATAGCAAATTTGATGTCGGAAATGCGGCCTATGGTATTAATATATTATCCTCTAATCGTCCAACAGTTAAAATAGGTGAGAATACATCTAATATAGCATTTGAAAATGATATTCCAGAATATACATCAGTTGACAGTGTAATATATGACACTACAAACGGCGCTATTATCGCCTATGACGGAGCTAATGAAATCCATATACCGTTGTTGGCTGGTGAGAATGTCACCATTGACGCAAGTGAAGATAATAAGAAGATTGTCATTAGCGCGGCAGGCGGTGGAGGAACGGGTGACGTAACGGCAGCAGGAAATAATACTTTCACGGGCGAAAATACGTTTACAAATGAGATAACATTTAATACGATGAAGTCGGAAGCAGGTTATATACAATTCGGGAATTTTAATTATGAAACAACTGAAGGTTACGATTATCTGTATATTAATAATACCCATATTAATATGCAAAAATTTGTAGGGAATAACCAATATCACAAAATAAATATAAATGCCGATTTAATGACTTATGCCCCGCCTGATGATACTGTTTATTACGAATATAGATATCCTCGTAAAAACGGCACTTTCGCTCTTACTTCCGATATTATAAAGAATCCCATATATTTTATCTCTTTTTATGCAAATGAGCCCAACGAGCCTTGTCATTTAATAGGGACAATGATGTCAAAAAATTCGTATGGAACAGGTCAAAAGACTAATGAAGAGTTTGCTGTAATGCTGGCAGATAATTTATATACGAATAGTAATGAAGGGCTTGCTGCATATGGTAAATTAGCGAACAAAGATATATTATGTATATATTCAGAGGACGGGTTATCAATTCGTTGCTTAGATGAAGCAAACAGTGAAGTTGATTTACCCACGGTAATGTTTTTTGTAATGGAGACTGAACTATAATGGATAAAAATTTATTTTATATTAATCAAGAGAATTATCAAATAGGAAATAATGATTATCATTGCCATATTGTTAATGGTATTGCAGGGAGAGGTAAAACAACTTATTGGCTTGCATATCTATTTGACCGTTTTAAGAATACAGGTAAAAAATTTTTATATCTCAGACGTTCCGATATTGAAATGGAATTAGCACTTAATATGGGATTACTCCCTTCATTATGGAATGCTTATGGAGATAGATTTGATTGGATACAAGATGAAAAGCATAGGTCAAATATAATATCTATACAGGTTGATAATAAATGGCATGAATGTGCGTATTATACTACATTGAACAATGTTAAAGGCGTTCAGATAGAGGATTGCGATGTTGTGTTATTTGATGAATATGTAGCAAAATCACGTGGAAAATATAAAGGCGGTGAATACGGAATACACGAGCCCGCTATATTCTTTCGGCTTATGGAAACAATATTCAGGCGACGCGAATTTTGGATTATCATGTTAGGCAATAATGACACATTGACCAACCCATATAATGAACAACTTAATATACCATTCACAACTCGATACTATAAAAATCGTAATAGAGATTTATTCTATTATTTCGATACATCGAAGGATACCATAAAAGAAAAACAAGATAGTATTTTAGGGAAACTTTCTAAAAATACTGAATATGAAAACTATACTACTCAAAATATCGCTATGGATAGTATTGACGAGAGTTTTATTTCTGATAGGCCTTTACATTCAACAATGGTTTATAATATCAAATATCTATCAACTAAAATAACCGTATGGCGAGATAATCATGGAATATTATATTTCACGGACAAATATAAATTTAATCCTGCATATCCAGTTATATCGGTAACAACAAGTGATATGTCAATAGATACTAATTTCATTAAAGATTGTAACGGACAAATGATTACATGGTCAATAATGTATTCTCACGGAATGGTGAGGTTTAGTTCTCAAAAGATTGGTTCAATGTTCCTATTAATATCTAAATTAGTTACACAATAAAAGAGGGTTTTATCCCTCTTTTTTTATTTTGCCTAATCTATAAGTTGTTATTCCTATTACTTTACCGCCTATTGCACTTTTAACCTGTTTTTTACCTTGAAATTCTTGACCTAAATTAAAATTATCGAAATCCATTTGTTTCTTTATATTGTCATCTGCGCCGCAACATGTAACGTATTTATTCCATACAGTGGGAGATTTAGGTTCCCACCCCCAATAGATATACCGTTTTGCTCCTACACACTTAAACTTATAGATATAATGTTCAATCTTAAAATAATCATATAAAGTGGAATGTATAGGTATATTATTTAAGTTTATGTCGTCTAAAACGTATAAACTATCTGTATCACAATACACAAATTTATCAATATTTTTTAATATATATTTTATAAGATTATATCGTGCCCACGCTGTTACAAATACAGCTATGGGGATATATGATTTTGTTTTTGAATATTCCCCTTCTATTAATGAAAAACGCAACACCCCATTTTCCAAATATGGCTCTTTACTATCTCTTTTCGGGTTCGTTCCGAATGTACCGTAAAGTGCATTTTGCATACGTTTATCATATGCACGCGCTGCCCCTGTATGTGTTTCTTTTCCTAATCTCCATTTATGAATATAATCATAAAATAAACTACCTTTTCCGTCCTCATCTATTATTTCAAACTTATCCATATTTTTAGCTTCATTCGGTGTAATTTCTATGCCCTTAACAGCTTTGAACATATACCCCTCAATGTATTCTATTTCTATTATATCGTAACACATATATAATAATTCTAAATCAGGGTTTGCAAGCCATAAATCAAACATTAAACCGTTAGATGAGTTCAAATATAAATTATCCGACGACAAAAATCCATTCCGGCGCGCTATTGTAGGTACTGCATTCGGTTTTAACTCAAATGATACTTTAATATGCTGTATGTATATCGGATATTTACCTGAATATTTATCATCATATTTTCCACTATACCACATAGGGAAACCGTGCGGCATATATTCATGCAACATTTGCGCCGGATACATACTGTTTTTATCTAATGACATCATATTATATATTACTCTATTTTGATATTTAGGATTGCAATATACATATCCGCCGCGATATGCTTTTCGTATATTAGTTTCTTCTATTTGTTGCAGAAAAGGGAAATTAATATCATAATTTTTCTTACCTATTCCCTTTATAAATTCGCTTCTTGCATTTCCTGCTTGCGTAAATTTTACGCCTCCCATTTCAATATTTTTCTGTATTGTTCTCATGTCTATTTCAGTATCATTATGTATGTACGCTATTTCCTCGTCGGTAGGTTTATAGCCTATTTCTCTAAATTTATCATAATCAATTTCGCCCTTTTTTATAGGTAAATCGTACATTATAGCACTATCGTGTATACTCATATTAACAGTTTTAAGGCTATCCATTATTGTAACATGTTGCCCCATACGCCCCACAATTTCATAAGCATAATGCAATCCCATATCACTTATTACTGTGTGAAATTCAAAAGGCAGCATTTCATCGGATTTCTTATTAACATGTTTATAACCATTATTAAACAACCACGTTATTATGTAGCTACCGTCATATGCTAAATTACGGAAAAAATATAAACATTTATATGACGTACGTATAATATAATTCATGAAATAATTAATGCTTGTTCCTGTTCTATGTTTATAGTCTTTATCGCATATATCCCACAGCCAAACACGCGCCTCACAATTCCATGCTTCCGTTGATGTCTCAAAGTCTGCTGCATATATATGTTTGTACCGTCTAAAATCAAAATCCATATTTTTTTAATATTTGAGCTATATTATCATAAATTTCTGATAATATCTCTTGCTTTTTATATTCAATATAAAAATCCATATCAACGTAAAACAAAAAATCGGAAACAAGATTATATAAACGATTTAAGTCATTATCTGAAAAATTTAATAAATTATCTGGACTAATATCAAATCCCACTGTATATAAATCGTTTGATAAATTTTGAATATCATTAATTTCTGTTGTGGTTCTACCTGTTTCGGAATATGTTTTAATTTCGCTTTTATATGTTTGCAACGCATTTTTTATATATCCTTTTTGGCGCATTCCGTAATTTGTTATATTAGGGAGCGTTGGTAAATTCAATTTATTTGCATGCTTATTATAGCTTTCCTTAACAACCTGTGTTTGATTTATAAAAGATTTAATTTCTTTTATTTCATCGGGGGTATATAATTCTCTCATTAACTTATTAAATTTAGATGAAAATTGCATATCATCACCTGTCCATATTCCAAAAGTCGTCTGATATCATAATAGTTTTGAAAACGTCTCTCAATATTTTAGCCATATAATTAGCGTTTCCATAATCTATCGCTTTATCATCTATTTCCAATGTATAACACCCGATTGATTTATTAACAAAAATAGGGGGCAACGATGTTATTTTTAATGCTTCATTATATTTCATATCACGTAGCATATAAAATACTTGCTGTAACGTCATAGCTTCTAAGTCAAATGTTCTAATAGTCTTTACAACGGATATGGAAGGGGGGATTTTTACATTTCTTTCAACCTCCCCTCCCTTATTTTCAAAATATGTCATGGGGTATACCTCCAAAATAGATTTTATGTTTTACTGAAAATTTTCTCTCTTACGCGCGCGCGAGGGCACACGCGTAAATGCTAAACAAAATGTTAATTTTTAACACTGATTTAACAATGTTAATTTTTAACGAAAATTTTTAACACTCTAAAAACGCAAAAAATAACCGCTTAACATGGGCGCTATGTTAACCGGTTATCTATTGTAAAATTTGTTAATTAAAAATCTAATTCATCGACCTTATTTTTATACATGATTATAGGTTTGTTATTTTCATCAAGTAAATTGAAATATTTGATTTTTGTGACTTGTCGTTGCTCTCCGTCTTTCGTTGTATATTGCTCTTTCACCAACGAAATTTCGCATGGCGTGCCAATTGTTGCTTTGGTCGTTATTCCGCAATATGCAAAGTATTTTTTTGCGTATTCCGCGCCCATTTGCCCCCGGTAGGTCCTTACTTCGTTTTTATCGTTGACAACGTCCACGAAAATATCCAGCACTTGGAAACTCCCGTTTGCGCCTTTACAAGTCCTTAAAACATATTTTTTAACTGTTGCTTTCATCGGTCAAGCCCTCCAAATATTCCTGATAGGTCTTTCCTCTGAAAAGGCTTTCAGACGTTTTATAACCGTTTTAAGCTCGTTTCGCGCGCTTGCAGGTGCTTTTTCGCATGCGTCGATAAAATCTATTGCTTGCGTTCTCAATTCGCCGACAGCGTACGCTTGTGCCTCATATTTTGCTTTCAAAGCCTCTAATGCTTTTTCGTAACTTTTCATATTTGTTAATATCCTTTATAAAGTATTTGAAAAATCCGCGCCCCTGATTTCTCATGACATGAAAGGCGATAAAAATTTTTATTTTACGGAATAGAGGTAAACGTCAACTACATCATAATTATCCGCTGACAAATTATATACAACAAAAGACTTTTTGCATTTAATCCCCAAATTATACATATGTCGAACAATATCCGCAAGCGGGGCATGATCATTGTCATGCAGCCATTGAATATACTTTCGTATATGTAATTTACTTGTATTTGACGGATATATATATAATATATAATAGGGATAGTCGATCCAAAATAAACGCGTATTATAACTAAATAGATCACTTGTACTACATGTTGCGCTACATTTATACAATCGCATGTTCATATCTCCTTTTGCCTTTCATGTAATGAAAAATCAAGGTAATATTTAGTTGTAAATCTACATTATAGGGCTACAGCCTTGACGCCTCGCGGCGTTTCGTCTTAATTTTCAAAGACTCTTCAGAAGGCTTTCACAAGGGCGGACCAATCCGAAATTATTTTTTCAATATAATAGTAATAACTGGGTCTATTAAATTCATAATCAAAAAAAGAAAATATTGTACAATAATCTTTATACCTAAATGTAATTACATATACCGAATCAGATGTGTACGATACAACACAGTAATCACGAATGCCATACAGGTCTAACAAGTCAAAAATTTTGTCCATAAGTTTTACCCTCTATTTGTTTTGTTGCTTCCATTATACACCCCCCACCGAAAAAAAATCAAGTATAATTCAAATGTTTTTTATTTTCATTGATAAATGATAAAAATTTACAATAAACAAATGCAAATGACAATAAAATGAAAATGTATAGTATTCATATATTTGTATAAATATTATTTGAAAATATGAATAATTGTTCATATATCCTAACGAATTTTCGGCCATAACCAAAAAAATTAACCATGGTTTTCGGTGCAACATGTAAAATCACAAAAATTTTGATTTGTCAAGCGTTTTTTGTTAGATTTTTCAAAATGCTTGAAAATGTTAGAAATTATCAAAAAATGTTGGTGGGGAATGAAAAATGTGAGAAAAAGTTGTATTGGGCGAAAATTCGTTAGGATATATGAACAATTATTCATATTTTCAAATAATATT
>OCMB01000145.1_pt1 | contig 13282 bp, 9 predicted proteins | sample 1496101 | NCBI WGS metagenome assembly OCMB01 (sample SAMN01760949, study PRJEB22395) | human gut metagenome | reverse complement strand
CATCATATGTATTACTTCCAATTAAACTAGTAATATCAGCTTTAGCTACAATTGTTACACTAGCAATGTGACTAGTAGAATCTGTTGAGAATTTATAGAATCCTGAAGTTTTGCTTGCAGCACTACCTGCAGGGTGAGTATATTTCGTATCTGTAGCTGCAATAGTTAATTGCCCTGCAGCAGGAGTTAGTTTAACGTTAGATCCAGCTACAATATTAAGAGCTTTTCCAGCTGAACCATCAAATGTATATTTACTAGTTCCTTCTGTACTTCCTCCAGCAACAGTAAGCGTTAAAGCATGGTCTACTTTATCTGCAGTTCCTGCAGTTGCAGGTTTACCTACAGATACAGTTTGTGCAGTTCCTCCGCTAGGTGTTACAGTAAAATTACCAGTAGTTCCATTTGCAAATGTATATGTAGTATTAGTATTTGTAGGTACTGCCCAAGTTCCATCACCTCTTAAAAACGCAGCTTGTTTTCCTGCATCAGGAGCAGGAACAATACCTGCTGCACCTGCTGTATTTGATGTTGCGGCTGTCATTTCTGCTACTGATCCAGAAATTGTTACAGTTGTACTACTTTTAGATGCGGATAGTGTTAAAGGAGCAGTGCCAGATGCATTTATAGTTCCAACTCCACCTAAACCAGATAAGGTTGGTGCAGCTGGTATAGTACCAGTAATTATATCTGTAATATGGCCAGAACTATCAGCTGTAATACCTGTAATAACTTTGCCACCAGCAGTAACAGGAGAACCAGCGGTTCCTATAAGAGTTGTTCCATTAGCAGGTTTATAGTGATTATCTACAGAAGTTACTTTTGTGTCAGTAAAGACAGCGTTTGAAGGTACGCTAGTGGCGATAGTATATGTACCATCTTTAATAACTTTACCTGTAGCTCCATCAAATACTGCAATATGACCTGCTGTCGCAGAAGCTGGGCCAGTTACTGCGCCATCAATATTAGCCTGAACAACTGTTCAATCTGCATTAACTACTGTAGTACCACTAACAGGACCGTTATTAATAGCAATTAGCATATCTCCAACCTCACACTTGATTCCCGCATAAGTTCCAGCAGTAATTACTTTATAGGTCCAACCTACTTTATATCCCGTTAGCTGGAACTTTAGTAACAGTACCGTCTGTGCCTAATGTTCCTTTATAATCATTGCATCAGTTGCAGCGATCTTATTATCAATAGCTGCAACGACAGCAGCAGCAGTTGGGATTGCAGTTGAACTACTAGCTAAAGTTGTTTGTACAGAGTAACCATTTTCAATAACTCCTGTCGTATTATTAAACTTAGGAATATATCCAGCAGTTGTTGTGGCATCTGTTTTAGTAACGTTATTTTTAATACTTGGAGAGACAATTACTGTTTGAGTTTCGCCATTACTTGGAGTTACTTTAAATCCATTTGATGCTCCCTGAAATGTATACGTTGTATTAGTATCTGTAGCAGGAATACCAAGAGCTGTTATATCTGTTTTAGTTACTGCTGCTGTACTTGTGACATGTCCAAACTTATCAGTTGCAATTTTATACAACCCTGATGTTTTCGCAGCAGCTCCTGCTGGAACAGCATGAGAGATTATCTACTTTTTTATTTAACGCTGCAGCTACAGAACTTGCTGACGCTATATCATTAAAATCTACTTCAACAGTAGTATTATCTGATCTGGTAATTGTTAATTTATTATTTAATAATTGTGCATCTTTAAGCCCAATACCAAATACATCATATCCTGTATCTGTTTTAACTTTAATAGATTGAGTTGTTATATCAAACCAAAGATTTCCAGTTTCGATTGTAGTAGGCTCTGTCGCCTTTTTAAAAAACTTAATTGTTGCCATGTTTATTTTTTTTAAATTTTAATCCCCCCCCCTCACTAAATGTGAGGAAGGGAGAAATTATTATTTATTCAATTTCTAATCAAAATATATCAAGCTTACCGTCTGTTCCAACTTGGATAGATGAACTTGTTGATACTAATTTAGACATATCTACAGCTAAACCTCTAGAAGTACCTTCACCAGTTACCTTAATAGTATTATCGGGACTAGTAATAGATGTAATGCCACCTGCAACAGCAGTTTTAATACTATCACTAAGAGCTTTCATACCTTCAGCAACTGTTTGATCTGCACCAATTTCAGCACCGCCAGTAATTGCTACTCCTACTTTTATATTGTTACCAGCAACCCTTGCCCTGTTTACTCTAAGTCCACTTTCAGATTTTGCTAATATATTATCAGAAACAGGATCAATTTTAACATCAATAACATTCGCTTCTGAAATCTCAACAGCATCACCAGCTGTAAGAGCTTCTTGCTTACCTCCAACAGATGTTTGTAAATTCGCAATATCAGCCTTATTCGTTCTAATCTGATTTAAATCTGTATCTGAAATTAGACCTGAGCCTTTAACCTTATCAACTTTATTTGCAAGTTGATTAGTAACAGTAGTAATCTGTCTTTCTAAAGCTGTATCAGCTGCTTCAAGTTCTGTTTTTGCTGCAGAAATAGCGCCATCTACTTGTGATTTAGTATAGTAGCCTGAAAGATCAATTGTACCTCCCAGAGGGTCCCAAGCTGCACCATCCCAGGCATAATTTGTACCTGCAGGAGTAGTACCATGAGCAGCAACTACATTCCAAACATCACCTTTCTTATTTCCTTTAGTAGGAAGTTCTTCGTAAGTATCTTTAGTACCTTTGTAGTCAAGAGCTGCAGCTACAGAAGCTTTTAGTTCATCTACAAGAGTTTTTAAAGCTTTACCTTGTGCTGCAGAAAGAGCAGCATCAGTTCTATCACTTTCAAGTGAGTTAATAATCTCTACAACTGTGCCAGTTGCAAGAGGTTCCCAAACTCGGTTAGAACCATCAGCATCAAAGCCTTTTAATACATAAGTGGTTTTATTTTCCTTTACATATACTAAAAGGCCTTCTACTAACTGAATAGTAGGCATTGAATCACGTTCAGCAATTGTAGCCTGAACTGTTCTATTATCTAATGGTAGATTCGCACCTAAGTCAAAACCAGAACCTACCGAAATACCTTTACCAAAAAATTCTGCCATAATTAGTTAAAGTTTACATAGTAAGTACTAGGTTGCGACATCTTACCAGATAAATATACTGTATAATCAACCGCTTGACCATCTAAACCAGTAACCGAAACTGTACTAGTAGTATATGAACTAGTTACATCAAAGTTATTACTGTCTTTAATATTTGAAACCGATCAATCTGCAGGAGCAGCAAAACAAATATATTGTTCTGAAATTGGTCCAGCTACTTTAATTGTTTCCTTTGCAGAAATAGTTTTAGTTAATCCTTTAATTACATCTTCTGTAATTGAAGCTGTAGAAACTAAACCTGAATAAGCAGGAATATATCCTGTTACTGTAACTGCACTTGAATCTACTGATCCTGCAGCTAAAGGAGTACCATAGTCGTTACCTTTAGAATCTTTAGGTTGAGGACCTTGTGCATAAGCAGCGTGATACTTATATGACATTGGGCCTTTAACTACCTTTGCGGGAAGTTCTTGAGATGAGCCATATAAAATATACAAATTCTCTGGATCTAAAGCTCCTGCGCGTTTTGCCTGCTCTTTTCCTGCGACTAAAATCTGGCCTTGATTAAATTCAGTATTAAAATTTGCAGCGGTTGGAGCATTTGCTCCTACTTCCTGAGTATCTGAATAGCCCTTTAAAGAAATAGTTGCAGTTGGAGCTACAAATGTGGGATTAACTGTTGGGAAGATAAGAGTATCAAAAATTTCATCATAACTCTTACCTGTAAGTTGTGCTACAGTTGTACCTGCGTTAATACCCCCAAGTTTCTCTACTGTTGCTACACTAGGATCTAATGAAGACTCATAAGAACCACTTGCTGTAGGATCTAAGCTATCAAGTTTAGCTTTATCTTCTTTAGACATAAGACCATCTGCAGTAACCGTAGCTTTACCTAGTAACAAAGTTGTAGAGGCGGAATCTGTATATGTAATTACAATCCCATTAGCATTGGCATTTAATGCTACATTTGATACTTTCTTATTAGAATCGCCACCATATTCAGTGCCATTCATAATAATTTTCTTAGTATCTGTGGCAAAATAAATACCATCAGCATGCGTAGTGGAATTATAAGAAGCTTGTGGACCTCTATAAAATTTTACAACACTATTAGCCATGTTTTAAAAATTAATTGTTAACATCATTTCAAATTGTAGAGGAAACCTCTTCAATTTTATCTTCTAATTTTTGTATCTGTTGATCCATTTCACTTTTAGTATAATAATCTTTTAAATCTACTGTTATTTGTCCACTTCCTCATTTTTCTCACATATATACATCTTCTGTAGTACTTGGAGAATGAACAACAATATATTCTTCAAATAAGTCGTGAAGTACTGTCGATGTTGCAGGAATCATATATAATTTTCCTAACTTATCAACAGTTGGATCTCCTAACTTTTCAAAACTTTTTGCGAATCTTATTTCAAATCCCGATGTATTAGGAAAAGATTTTCAAGCAGTTTCAAATTGTTCTTGTGTAAGAGTACCACCAACAGCAATATAAGAATTGTATAAAAAGTCTTGAACTGAATATTCATCCATGGATTCATCACAAGGATCATATCAAATCTTATCGTGCTCTGGTTCGTTATTTGGAAAATCAGATTGACATCCGATTGCTATATTTTCATCACCAGGATCTCCTTTTTCTCCCTGAGGAATTCCAAATTTAAGATTTGCATCACTAATATCTGGATTTAAATCAGTTACATAAGGTTGTGCATCTGGTGCTAATTTTTCTACTTCAGAAACTACAGTTACTGTAGCAGGTTTTCCTTTAGGAACTTTTACATTTAAAGCTCATTCTCTAGGAGCATTAGTTTTATCAATTACTAATGACGGATTTTGATCTCACTCAACAGTTTCAATAGTTCCTGCATTAAATCTTGGAAGTACAGAACCAGTAGCAGTAATAACTTTACTTGATTCCATTGTAAGTTCTAAACTACCTTCTGCATCTGTAATATTAACAGACTTAATAGAATCTCCTTTTAGCTCATTTAAGTAACATAATACTGTCCATTCACTAACAGGAACTCCATCATAACCTCAAAGAATGCGATCATCTAAAAGAGTAGCAGGATCTCCAAAAACTCTAATAAGTTTAGGCGTTTTACCAGGTTCTCCTTGGTCTCCAATAGATCTTCCTAGTACTTGCCAAGTAGCACCATCATTATATGATACATATCATTTATTATCCGTGATTTTAAGTATAGGACTAATTCCATCCTCTCCATCTTTACCATCACGTCCATTTCGACCATCAGTTCCAGGACGACCTTCTGGCCCTCTTTCTCCAGTAGCTTGGCCAATATCTTTTCATGAAGATTGGTTATCCATTGAAAGCATCCAGCGACCATTTTCTATTCGAAGATAAGGAGTTTTTCCATCCTTTCCGTTCTTCCCATCTTGACCATCTACGCCATCCTCACCTGTAGCTTTACCTAGGTTTTCTCATTTATTATTATCATAGGAAAGCATCCAGTTACCATTTTCTATTTTGAATACTGGAGTTTTTCCATCAGCTCCCTTTGGACCAGTGTTTCCTGTATCTCCTTTAGGCCCTTGTACAGGTACGTTTTCTTCAGTTTCTGGATCTTTTAAAGGTTCTCCGTTTACAGTTAAATAGTATAAATCGCCTTTTTTTAGTAATCCAAGAACTGGAGTTTTTCCTTCTGGACCCTGAGGACCAATAATATTTGTTGAAGGAATTGAAGTAGGAGTTTCATCATCTAATTTTCAAGAAATTATTCCATTTTTAACTTCAGGAACTCATACTTTACCAACAGGTCCTTCAACTCCTGCCATTACAAAAGCTCAGAAAAGATTTGGTTTAATACCAATGATTTTATCGTTTTCTCGAACTAATTCAGGCATATTTAACGAAGATGATGTATGACTTCTAACGCAAGACAATAAAGCTCCTTCAAATGATACAAAATCTACAATATATTCGTCATTGAAATAGTGAGTGTTTGTTATTCATTCTCCTGCCATCTTAAAGGAGGTTCCCTTATAGAAATCTCTTGAATTATAAGCTCCAGAATACTCTCTTGAATTTTGTAGATCTATAGTAGGTAATATATTATTTTTTTTCATAGTTTATTATTTTGATCCTAATATTAAAAATGGAACACTAATACTTGATGTTGGTACTTTGCCATCTCCAGTTCTTACATCTAAAGAAGCCCCATTAATTCTGCCTCTTGCAGAACCATAAAACATTTTTAACAAAGCCCCATCTCATATAGGTTGTGAAATAGCTACAGTAGTTATTGATAGAGTTCTACCAGGATAAATACTTGTTAAATCTAAATTTGCAGCAAAATTTCCAGATTGACTCACAGTTAATACTAAGTCAGTTCTACACCTATAAAAAGAAGATAAAGATGGCACACCAGATGAATTAAAATAGACTTCTCCACATGCTAAAAACGAATCACTATTATAATCATCATAACTTCTATAATAAAGATCTGAACGTAGTGTTCCATTTTGCTTTCATGTTTTCAGCTCAAAATCTGATGTATTTTCTACCCAAATTGTTCCAACATAGTAGTTACTTACTATTGAGGATGGAACGAATTTAAATTCTACTACACCTCCTGCAGGAAGCAAAATTTGGGAAGCATTAAAAAGAATTGGTTCACCATAAGAGAATAATAGCCTACCATTGTAATATCCACAAATTTTAATAGATTCATCATCACGGCCATTATCAAATGGGTATACAAATAATTGTTTATCCGACTTGTTATAAATTGCACCAGAATATGAACCATCAATATTTAATTGATATTTAGAAGCATCTATTTTAAGTATTACATCTTCATGTATGGTTGGAGAATATACAATTTCTGAGTACAATGAATCTAATACATGTGGATCAGATGATTGAGTCAGTGTATATTGTTTAGTATTTTGAATAAGTGCATTATTAATTTTAATATTTGTTAAGTCAACACTTCCATCATCCCCAAATTTAATTTTTCCTGCAGCCATATGTCCAGCTCCAGTTCTAAAATTAAATAGTATATTTGGAGTAAATACACCTCCTGTAGGAGTTTCTGGATTAAAATTCTGGTATTGAGTAGATACTTGCCCACTAGAATCAATCCCTTGCTGACTAAACATATAGTCTCCATTAAATACAGCAGAACCAATAAGACCATTAGCAATGATTCCAATTTTAGTATATAATGCTTCAAATGCATCCAATTTAACTCAACTATTACTTGTATCAGTACTTGGAGATTCATTACTATGTAATGTTCCTTGCCATGTTCCCACTATATTTAATACATAATAGTTAGCATCATTAGAATCATATACATAAGGAGTTTTATCTACAGTTCCTTGATATACTGTATTAACATTATAAATACCTTCAGGATAAATTATTTGTCCTTTAGAACCGTTCTCTCCATTTAACCCATTAGTTCCACTTAATTTAGTGGGAGTACTCCAGCTACCTTCAATTGTGCCAACTTTATCAGTATTACTTGTATAATTTACTCTGGCTTGAATAAACCAAATATAAGGAGTCTCTTCAGTAGGAGTTGGAACCGCTAAATTCCAACCTGTTGGTTGTCTTGTCGTTCCAGGAGTACTTGTTCCTCCATAAATTGTTGTAGTTCCTAAACAGTAACGAACTTCGATGCCAATTCCAGGTAATCCATCAACTCCGTCTTTACCTGCAGGACCAGGATCACCAGTAACTCCAGGTTCTCCTTTTATTTTAGTCCATTTATAGTCAGATGGATCGTCACTATCATTTATATTAAAATCTACATATACTCCAATTCAAGCGCCTGGATCTTCTCCATTATTGCTTGTAAAAGTTGTACCTCCATCATTAGAGTATTTAATATGTAGATAACTTGTTTTTCCGTCTTCTCCATTAGTACCAGGAATTCCTTGATCGCCCTTTTCTCCTTGAATACCTTCAAATCTTGCCCAAGTATAGTCAGAAGGATCTGTACTATCTGCTTGAGTAAAATCTACATAAGTTCCAATATATGTACTTGGAGTTTCAGTCATTTGACTTGAAGAAGTTGGATTAGCAACAGAAGAATATTTAATATGGAAATATGTGGTTCTTCCGTCTGCTCCTGGAGTTCCAGGAACTCCATCTGTTCCATTAGTTCCATTTTCTCCGCTTATAACAACTGGGGTAGTCCAGTTTGTATTTAGAGTATTATCAGGATTAATAGTTGCTGTAGTCATCCAAAGATACCCATCTTTAGATTTTTCAGGAGGAACTATAGACCATCCTGAAGGAGTTCTTATTGTTGCATTTAATGTAGGAGGATTTGAATTGCTTGTATTTACAGCAAATCTAAATTCTGTAAATTTGCCATCTTGAGCTTGGCCATCTCTACCATTAACTGGTATTACTTCTGACCATTCAGTTACAAGCCCTGTCTCCCCATTAACCGTTCCAATACACTGCCACCAGTTTCCACTAGTTGTAGGATAATCTTCCCATCCAGACGGACTAGGACTATTTCCTGTAGGTTTTGATGGTTTACTATCACTTAATTTATAAACGTATGTTTTCCAATTTGGTATTACTGCATCCTGTCCCTTTTCTCCTGTCATTTGAACAGGATCTGACCATTCTCCAACAAGAGTAGAATCTCTAAAAGATGCTGTAATTGACCATATAATTTCAGAGGATGTGTGAATTGGAACAACTGTACTTCATACAGAACCAGGATTTGCATTAGTTTTATTTACAACAGGAGGAGTATTGACACTTCCACTCTTTGCATACATTAACTTAATACCTAATCCATCCTCTCCATTAGAACCATCAGTCCCATTTGTTCCGTCCTTGCCATTCTCTCCATCTTTACCATCAGCTCCTTTAGGTAATCCAAAACTAAATTTAAATATATCTCCTTCTAAAACTACATTAGCATTAGCTTCAGTTGTTGAAGAAACACTAGCTACTTCTGCATCAAAATTAGGAATTTCTCCGCCTTCAGAAATAGTTTTTCATTCTGTATCATAATCTGCATCAGATTTTTTAACTAATGCTTGACCAGTAGTTCCTCCAGGAATTACCCCAATTCCATCAGAGCCATTCTTTCCATCAGTTCCATTTTGCCCAGGATCACCTGTAGCTTGGCCTATATCTTGTCAAGTTTGACCTTTATCCATTGAAAGTAGTCAACGACCGTCTTCAATTTTTAATTGTGGAGTAATACCATCAGTTCCACTTGGTCCGATAGGACCAATATCGCCTTTATCTCCTTTTTGACCTTTACCACTATTTCCCATAATAAAAGCTCAATACGGATTAGATTCTACACCAACAATTATATCGTCTTTATAAATTAGATTCGGCTTATTTCATTCTGAGGATAAATGACCTCTTAGACAATACAATAAAGCTCCTTCACAAGATATAAAATCAATAATATGTTCATCGTTGAAATAATGAGTGTCTGGAGTTCAGGCTCCTGCCATCTTAAAAGATGTTCCTTTATAAAAATCTCTAGAACTATACATTCTATAATAGTCTTGAGAATTTATTGCATTATCTATGATTACATTAACATTAGATCTCTTCATAATATTGAATTATTTTGATTATTTCATTATTAGTTGGATTACCGTGTTCAATATAATCAATTGCATTAATTAATTCGTTCATTGTAAATAATGCTTTTTTATCAGGTAAATGCCCAATATTAATATTAATTAATTCTTGAACAAATATTTTATATAATTCATTATATAGAATTTCCACAACCACAACTATTATTTATATTACCTAATTCCTCTCCACATAAAGAATTACATGAAGATAAATTATCTAATATTCTTTGCGCTTCTGTAAAGTTCCCCATATCTTTTAGATAATCAAACACATACATAGCACTTAATAAGAAATCTCTGCGATTCCTTAAATTTTCATCTGTTTTACATTTATCATAACTACATATTTTACTGTTATTCAACAGTAATTGCCGTTGCAAATATACTAAACATCTTTGTAATTTGCAAACACTAAAGACATTTTTTATTGGACAATAGAAAGTTTGTGAAGCCTTATTTTCTTGCACAAATTCATATGCTTCTTTATAACCAATAATTTCAGAACTTTCAATTACTTCGTCTAATGTATATCCTTCCTGGTCTGTAATATTAGATTTATAAAGATCCCCATTTAAAAAAAATAATTCATCTATTAAATTAATATATTTATCAGGCTCTTTATCGTCTTGAAAATGCATTAATTGTGGAACTACTAATTTATAATAATAATAAGTTCCGTCAACATTTAATGTAAATTCAGATGCAAATCTACTTAAATAGTGTCCCCGATTATGTAATTCCTTTCTTATTTTTACTGATTCTGGAAGCAAATTTTCGTCAGTATTATAAGATAGAAATTCTAACATTATATACTGACTTAAATCTACACCTAAATAATCACTATTATCTACAGCAATTAATTTACAATCAGATCTAACAATTACATCAATATTTATTTTTTTATTCATATTATACAACTTGTTTTATTTTATCATTATAAGGATTAGTATCAACTGTTTCTGCAGCTTGAATTTGAACTTGTTGCTGTTTTGTTTCAATAAGTTTATCGTTATAATCCTTATCATTTTTAACTTTTTCTCTTTCAATAGCTACCTTTTCAGCTTCAAGTTGTAGTCTAGCTTGACTATTTTGTTCAAGTTGATTTTGTGATTGACCTAATTCTCTTTGTAATTGTTCATTTTGTTTCTGTAACTGTTGCAGATTTTGTTCATATTGCTGAAGTTGTTGCTGCAATTGAGAAACACTATTATTTTCTTCCTTCTTAACGGCAGTAGCTTTAGCTACATAACGTTTAAGTTCGGACATACTATTAGCAGTTGCAATACTTACTGCCATATCAGGATCTGACATTCCAGCTTTAATTAATTCAATATTAAGAGCCTTTACAGTTTCCATATCTTTAAAAGACTTAGAACTATCCTCAATATGTAAATCAAAATCTGTAAGTGTATAATGTTCAGGAAGTGCTGTAAATATTCTTGAATATTTATTACCTAATACAATAGTACCAGTAATACCATTTGGATATACCAATTTAGCTAAATTAAGCATATCATAATTAGCTTCTTTATAAATTATATCCATAGTTTCAAAATATTGCTTAGTTAATAAACCTGACATTTTAACTCCAAGTTGAACATTAGATACAGCATCTCTCTGTTCATATTGAGCTAACCTCTCAGGTAACACTCCTGTAATTGAAGAAGCTTGTTGTTCTACAGCTTGAATAGCTAATTGAATACCTTGAATAGCTTGAGCTTTAACTGTATCATCAAATCCATTAAAAATAGTATTAGGCATACCTTCATTACCTTCCTCCTTACTATTTATTAATGCTAAGCCATTCTTTTTATATGCTTGTCAAGCTTTAACTCGATCTGTTAATTTTTCACCTAAAAACGAAGGAATAAAAGAAACATCCATCCAATCTCCAACTCCTCCTGAAGAAGCAATAAGATTATCTCTAAAATATATAAGTAAATCATATTTCATTGTTTATTCGATATAGGTCGTTAATCTATATCCGTCTTTTTGACTGCTGCATGTCACCATGCAGATTAGACTATATCATACAAATTTGATTTAAAATTAATTCAAATAAATTCTGTTTCATTATATTTCATAACTACTTATAATTAATTTTAAATTAAACTTGTCCCCGCACTTCCACTTACTTAAGTGTACTCCTTTCGGATAGTCGTTGAACTTTCAAAGATATTTCTATCTAAGCTTAGCTGCTGATTGTCTTAAATTTACTATTATTCAATTTAAGGTTTTCCAGCAATTCACGGGGTTTATACAGGACTCATATAATTTAATCCTGTAGGTCCATAGTATGTGCTATTAATGAATATGGATCTCCATTTTTATCTAAGAAAAACATTCCGTTAACAGATAATCTACATCTACTAGGACAATCTGCACTTCTTACAATATACTTTGATTCTCCACGAGTAATATATACTTCTGAACCAATTTTTACTCCTTCATGTCTTGTTAATTCTCCAGTTTTATAATCTGCTTCAATTCATTCAACTTCATATACAGGAATAAGATGATTCTTTATAGGTTCTATTGAATCATAATCTCCAGGCCATCCTGGATGTGCTTCAAGTCCTGCAAGAATACCTGTATGTAAATTATCAGCTCGTAAATTAGGCTCAGCAGGTTTACCAACATATCTAACCAAATAAGTAGGAGATGTTGAATCTGCAGTTTGTTGCATATCTCTAATTTTCTTAGCTGCTTCTGTAGTTAATTCTGATCTGAATGTATTTAAGATATCCTCTCTTGACATTCATTTTCTAATAACAACTCTCTTAGAATCTGCAAGATAAGGAGAATTTGGATTACGTTCTATAAATGTATTAACGGGATTTAAAATTTCAATATTGACATTTGAATTACTTTCTGTAGGTTTTACTCTATAGTAACAAGTACCTGTAACAAGTAAATCTGTAAGTAATTCTGCCATTTTACGTTTTAAATCGATGTTTCTTGATTGTCTTAAATAATCAAGAATATTTTGTGCAGCAATTTCATATTCCGAAACAAAAGATTGATCAATATCTTGTTGAATTGAGTTGATTTCTTTTTCAATAAAAGGATCATTTACAATTTCTTTATTTTCAATAATAGCTGCAATAATGTTATTCTTTAAATACTGTTGCAAATAATTAAATACTTCTGCACTAATTTTAAGTTGCTTTTCTCTCATTATATTTGAAACAGTCTTTTCATCTTTGCAAGATACTTTTAAATCTTGATTTAAACCTAGATATTCTCCAACTAATACATCAATATGTTTCTTAATTAATGGTGTAAAACTAACTGATGTAGGAGTCCCAATTCCGTAATTTTCTTCTAGGTGTTTGAATTGATCTGCATCTCTACGACAATGATAATATCCATAAGCTTTTCTTATAGCAACTTTATCATATACAAGATTACCTATCGCATCATTAATCTTCTTTACTTCATTCTCTATCACCATATTCTAATACTATATATTGATTTCCTTCACCTGGAGTAGTCATTTCTCCAGAATAATATTTTGTTCTATCTAGTTGTCTGTTTCTAAGTTCTTTTTCAAGAAATTCGAAAAAACCTTCTTCATCACCTTCATAGATCG
>OCMB01000144.1_pt1 | contig 13303 bp, 8 predicted proteins | sample 1496101 | NCBI WGS metagenome assembly OCMB01 (sample SAMN01760949, study PRJEB22395) | human gut metagenome | reverse complement strand
CATACGATCAGTTTTCATTATTTGAATAGTGTAAGTCAATAATTGAACCAAATTTAATAACTATTCTTATCAACCTAATTTTTTAACACTAAATCTTATAAACCTAATCTTACAATAAGCCTATTCTATAGATCTAACCTAGTACAATTAAACTAATTTGATAGTTATTCAATTCTAAGTTATCCCGTATAAGATGACTAATAACTCAACTTTGTTGTCTCACCATTTGGGCTGATCACAATATTGTTCTTCACCTTCAAGTTATCTACCGAATCATAAACAAGAGGCTTGTCGTCCTGAGAACGCAGAGTGAATACATTGTTCTCGATGGTGATGTTGCGGTGAACAGCACCAGCCTTCTTGCGATTTTCTGGATTGATCCAGATGGTAGAACTAGCGCAACGATTGAAAGTATTGTTGCGGATGATGAGATTGTGAACCGGACCCGATTCAAACCAGCTGCGAGCATCGTCTGCCACGAGAATAGCACTCATCTGCATTCCGTAGAAATAGTTGTCCTCGATAACAGATGGCTGACGGGTGGTAATGAGAATACCACGAGTAGGAATACGGCTGAAGTGGCAACGTGCAATGTGTACACGAGGAGTCCAGGTGATGTTCTCCACTACACGTGTTCCATTCTTCAATAGATTCGCTGGTACTGGCTTGGTGAGCGTAATCTCTATCTCGCGAGGAGAAACCATCTTGGCACTCTTTACCTTGAAGGTACCCTCAGCAAGAAGTGTTTCAGGATTTACGATTTCAATGTCATCGCCGCTGTGGAATGACTGGAAACCATAGGTCTGATGATGCATATAGCGCAGGAGCAGCTTGTTGGCAGAGGTTGCACGAACAATCTGTAAATGAGTTCCATGCACATTGATAGGGTCATCATGAGCACCGGCAAACTTGGTATCGGTAATATCCACCAGACCACGGCAGCCGGAAATCTGGATAAAGTCGGCAAATCCCGCATTGGTTCTGCCACTTCCCTCTTCTGGTGCAAACCAGCAGCGGTGGATAGAAATGTTTTCAGAAACCTGACCTACCACACCGAAGTTGCTGAGATAATAGATACGTACATTGTCCAGACGAACATTCTTTGACTCCCAGATAAGTCCGCAAGCCTCTCGGCGGATAGCGTCGCGCATCTGGAAGACAGTACCTACAGGAACGGCAGGCTTCTTGTTGTATTTGATATAGAGCTTACCAGGCTCCATCTCGCGAGCCTCTACCACATTGTCGGTAGGACTCCAGTCACGCCAGGTAATATCCTTGATAGGATCATACCACTGCGCAATACCTCTGCTGAAAGCCCAGCCACGTCCGTACCATTCTACTTTACCATCCTTGATGCGGTATTGTGAGGTAGGATGAGTGCGGCATATCATATAGTCCTTACCATCAGCCTCCACGGTCATTTCGGTCTGGGTAGGATGAGCATTGTCAATATTAAGATTACGGAGTGTGATGTTCTGACAGTTGTCGATGACAAATGCCGACATCTCGCCGTCGAGCATCAGTGTAGAGCCATTACCGTCGATGGTTACATTTCGAAGGCCACGCAGCAGCAGGGCGATGTGCTTTGAAGGATCTGCACACTCAACCTCTGACGTAGTATTCGAAATATAATATTTGCGCACGGTAGATTCCTCACGGGTAATGTTCCATACACCGAGTTCCAGCTTCAAAGTTACTGGACTTCCCTTCATGGCAGCAGCCTTTTCCAATGCGCTGCGGATAGCATTGGCTGCATTTCCGTTCTGGCTGACGCTGATAACCTTCTCAGCAGCACTTACAGAAATGAACGACAACAGTAAAAGCGACAGGACAATCAGTCTTTCTTTAATAGTATTCTTCATTATAATGATACCTTTTCTATTATTCTTAATTTTAAGAAAGCCCGAAATCAGAAAAGATTCCGGGCTTTCCCTATTTTCTGTCTAACTCCTGAAATAGGAGCTGGCAAGCTTATTTATTAAAACTAACAATTTTAATAGTCCAGATCTTTGTGTTGCCATTGGCAGCCTTTACGCTGAACTTGCGTTCCTTGGTCCAATCGTCTGGAGTACCCAAGTTAGCAGTTCCCTCAACAGGAGTAATACGAGCTGCTGTAGAAACAGTTACCTGACCCCACAACTTGCTCTGAGTTACCTGGTTGCGTACTTCTGTAGAGAAGTCGCCGCCAGCTTCAGGAACGGAAACACTTACGCTGATGACGCCATTCTCAGAGTCAACAGTACTCTGGCAGTTCAAACGCTTTTCCTTTACCACAGGCTCGCCAGTGATAGGATCCTTGTCTGTACTTGCCCAACGGTGGTAGAGCTGTACGGCGCTGATTTCAGCCTCCTCGTAAGAAGGCAGATCCTCCCAACTACATGCTGTAATAAGAGGCATGCAAATCAACAGAAACACCCACTTGAGTGTTGAAAGAGATATCTTTTTCATTTCTATTCGATTTTTTGTTTGTTAATAATATTACTCCCATCCTGGGTTCTGGTCAGATTCGTTGATGGCAGAGTTTGCCTGAATCAATGACTTTGGAATTGGGAAGAGATAAGAGCGGGTATCGAATGTACGCTTATCATTTGACAGCTGAACATTACCGATATAGAAAGCAGAGTGGTCTGGCTTAATCTCGATGAATGTTGCTGGCTCTGTAAGCTCATTGATTACGCTACCAGGAGCCTTGCCATCGTTAGCCTCCTGACCATACTTACCCCAACGCAGCAGACTGAAGTACCAGTCACCCTCCCAGAAGAGTTCTACACGGCGCTCAATCTTGTAGTCCTTCCATGCATCAGCAAGAGTAGATGCCTCAGAAGCAGGAAGACCACCATGAGTCTGGCGGGTCAGGTTGAGAGTTGCTACTGCATCAGATACCTTGTTCAGACGGAGCTGAGCCTCTGCCTTGTTGAGCAGGCAACGGCCATAGCGGAAGATAACCTTGTGGTAATCCGTATATACATTGTAGAATGGACGTGGATCCCAGTTGGTATAGATGTACTTGCGCATAGCGTAGTTGGTCAGAGGCACGTGATCGTTGGCGTAACGGTTGGTTGCCCAGCGGCTGAAGTTACCACGAGTGTAAGTGGTGATATTCTCGCCCAGGTAAGTAGAACCGTCGTGAACGATAGAAGCGTCGAAACGCTTGTCACGGTGCTGATACATCAGGTCGCTGATGTTGGTACCAGCAGTCTTCACCTTGAATGCCTTGAAGTACTGACCACCGTCAAACTCTGCATCATCCTTGTGCTCGATGCTGGCAATAGCCTCGTCGCGGCTGATAGGAGTGGTGTTGTTGACGAACTGTGAAGCCTCATACCAGCGTACTGCCTTACCAGTCTCCTGGTCGATAACCAGATAGTCATCTACAAGGTTCTGGCTTGGAGTGTGGTCGAGCCAGCACTCAAAGATATCTGCATTCTTGAACAATGGTCCGCAACCGTTCTTCTCAAGGTTTGAGTTGAGCAGGTTAGGGATGAGGTTGATCATATCAGTACCCTGTACGGTTGTATTGTCCTTGCTCCAGTACTGAGCCAGAATGATCTCTGGTGAAGAGTAAGCACCGTTCTGGTTGAAGATACTCTCATAGTTGGCATCGAGTGAAACACCTTTGAGGGCGTCAACAGCGTCGATAGCCTCCTGATAAAGGCTCTTGCCTGCCTGCAGAGATGCATTGTCGTTGGTATAAGCTGCAGCTGTAAGGCAAACCTCAGAGAGGAATGCATAGCCGGCATTCTTTGTCAGGCGACCAGCCTCTGCCTCTTCTGGCAAGTTAGGAATAGCCTCACGCAAATCGGTCAGTACGTGCTGGTAGCTCTCTACGATATCCTTGGTAAGAGGAAGATTGAACTCGTCGCCGGTGTTGAGTACACGGTCCACCCAGATATAACGGCCAGCCTTGCGAGCCAGGTCGAAGTAAATCATGGCGCGCATCATCTTAGCCTCTGCTGTAAAGCGTACTTTGTAAGCCTCAGGAATAGAAGATTCCTTCATCTTCTCGATGATGAGGTTACAGTTACGGATAGAGGTAAAGCGGCTGTTCAAACCACAATCATAGGTGTTCTCGATAAGACCACGAGCCTCACCCGGACAGTCGGCACGGCAGTTCACCATGTTGTTGGTGAAAGTCTTGTCCCAGGTAGAGAACCATTCGTAAAGGCCGAACGCATTGCCATAGTTTCCGATGACGAATGCATCAACAGTACCCTGTGTCTCCCAAACAGTTGTTTCAGGATAGCCTTCTGTTGGCTTGGTGTCGAGGAAATCGCTGCAGCTCTGAAGGCCGAGGGCTCCCATCAACAGAATTGGCAATATATGTTTATGTTTCATAATGAATATGCTTTTTAATTATTGTTAGAATTTAGAAGCCGATGTTCACGCTGATTGTATATACTCTTGAAATCGGATATGTATAACCGCTACCTGAACCTGACTCAGGATCGAATCCCCACTTCTTGGCAGGGCTGAAGGTAAGGAGGTTGTAGCCTGCGAGAGATACATTACACTTGGTAAACCATCCCAGCTTGCTGAGAACGGTACGCTTCAAGTCGTAACCGATAGAGAGGGTCTTCAAGCGCAGGTAGTGAGCATCAACCAACCAGAAGTTAGAGCTTACGAAGTTGTTGTTGCCATTGAAACCTGCTGATGCATGCTGACGTGGGTAGAGACTGTTGGTATTGTCAGGTGCCCAGATATCCTTCTGGAAATCGTAAATCACTGGCAAATAGTTACTGTTACCACCCTGGAGAATGCCATCTACATAGAGGTTGTAGTTGGTAGCACCCTGCCACAACATACTGAGCGACCAGCCCTTGTATTCCAAATCTACATTGAAACCATAGTTAGACTGTGGAGTTCCACCTGAACCCTGGCGATACTGGTCATCACCATCAATCTTACCGTCACCGTTGAAGTCGTAGTACTTCAAGTCACCGGCCATCAGGTTGGTTGAGCCATTACGCTTAGGACTGTTCATGACGTCCTCATAGTTCTTGTAGAAGCCGAGGTTCTTGTAGTAAACACCAGAGTAAGCACCTACCTGTGTGCTGCGCTTATATGGGTTCTTCAATGAAGTCTCGCTCTCGTTAGGGTTGATGTTCCAACGGTCATCGTAGAAGGTGAAGTTGGCAGAAACACCATACTTCAAGTCACCGAAGCTGTCCTTCCACTGGAGTACGAACTCAGCACCACGGCGGATGCTCTCACCGTCTGACTTCACGTAAGGAAGGTTCTTGCCCAGAGGAGCTGTATAACCTACGTTTGAAGGTGAAGCGATGTAACCAGTTGTAACCTTGGCAAAGTAATCGATAGATCCTGACAAGCGACTGTTGAGTGTAGCGAAGTCAACACCGATGTTGAAGTCCTTGGTGGTGTACCAGGTCATATCTGGACTGATAAGGCCACCCTCATAGAAGCTTGAGTACCACTTGCCGCCGAGGTAAGCACCACGGGTATTCATACCATAAGAAGATACATAAGCGAAACGTCCTACATTGCCGTCCTGACCGATCTCACCGTAAGAAGAACGGATCTTCAAGAGGTTGAGCACCTTGTCGATACCGAGGTTCTTGTAGAATGCCTCATCAGATACTGCCCATGCTGCAGAGCCAGAGAAGAAGGTTCCCCAACGCTTGTTCTTTGGGAAGTAATCACTACCGTCATGACGCATATTCACCTCGAACATGTAGCGAGAATCATAGTCGTACTTCAAACGGCCGATAAAGGCTGCACGGCGATAACCTACACCCTCTTGTGAACCGTTGGTAGCTGTATCTACAGGACCTGAATTCATCTGGTCAACGTCGAAGAGGTATGAGTTACGAGCCAAAGATGAGTTGTCGTAATCTGAACCGCTGGCCTCAACACCGAAGGTTGCACCTACAGTATGCTTCTCAAAGAAGGTACGAGAGTAGTCAACGAAGAACTGAGTATTGAAGTTGCTGCGGTAGTAAACGTTCTTGCTCAAGCTAGGCTTGTTGGCAGTAGCAGGATTGCCCTCCCAGTCGTATGTCTGTGCAGACTTATTCCATGTCTTGTTGCGGTCGTTCACGATACCGTAGCTGGTGAGCGCCTTCAGGGTAAGTCCCTTCACCCATGGCACCTCCCAGATCAGGTTGAGGTTACCACGTACAGAACTGATTTGCTCCTTATAGTAACCGCCATCACCGCTGATGTCAACGAGTGGGTTATCGGTAGTACCGCTGTAAATCTGTCCGTACTGGTTGTAAGCAGGCTCCCAAGGGCGCTTGTTCTGGATGTGCGACCATACTGTGTAATATCCACGACCAGAAGCAGTTGCAGGTTCCTTTGTATCCACGATGTAAGCATCTACACCCGTCTGTACCTTCAAACCAATCTGCTTGAAGGTAGCCTCCATGTTGGTACGGAAGTTGTAGCGCTGCATGTTGTTGGAGTTGGTGCGATAGATAGACTCCTGGTTGTAGTAACCCAGACCAGTGTAAATCTTCATTACATCATTACCACCCGATACAGAGAGATTGTGGCGCATTTCAGGAGCGAAAGCACGCATACATACGTCCTGCCAATCTACATTAGGATGACCCTTTGGATCAGAACCGTTGCGGAAGAGTTCCAGTTCTTCCTTAGAGTACTGAGGGGCACGTCCGTCATATTCCAGACCGCGGTTCAGATAGGTAGCTGCTGTGTAAGAATCTACCTTATCCTGCAAGTCGGCTGGCTGAGAGAGTGTGTAGTTGAAGCTATAGTCGATATTCAACTTACCTGTAGCACCCTTCTTGGTAGTTACCATGATGATACCGTTGGCAGCTCGAGCACCGTAGATAGCGGTAGCAGAAGCATCCTTCAATACAGTTACCTGGTCGATATCATCTGTATTCAAGTTCTGGAAGTCACGCTCCTCACAGATAATGTTATCGATAACGTAGAGAGGTGTGCCACCACCACGGATCTTGATAGATGCCTTGGCATTGATACCACCACCAGACTGCTGCACGATAAGACCAGGAGCACGTCCTGCCAAACTCTGTGTAATATTAGGTACAGGTACCTTAGCGATGTCATCTGCCTTTACAGAAGAGATGGCAGATGTAGTCTTTCTCTTAGAAGTAGTACCGTAACCTACTACAACTACTTCGTTGAGGGTTTTAGAATCTTCATAGATTACAACATCCAAAGGTTGACCTTTGAACTTAACTTCCTGTGTTACATAACCAATGTAGGAAATAACAATAGTCTGTCCGTTTTCTACACCAGAAATGGTAAATACACCATCCAGGTCAGTTACAGCTCCTGTCTTATCGGAACCTTTCACCTTGACCGTTGCACCAATAATTGGTTCACCAGCAGCGTCCTTTACCACACCCTTGCAAACAGCACCCTGCTGTGTTACCTGGGCTACACCAAATGTACTTGAGGAAGGAACAGTACTCGCATTGGCGCCACCTACTAAAATCGTAGATAGTAATAGGGTCATGCCAAACTGACTTTTTTTGCTCATAATTGTTTGGTTTTAATTGTTATATTATGTAGTTTTATAAGATAATCAGATTCTTAATAATATAATTGTCTGACTAAGTTTATATATTGATTCAATTAATAATTCTTATTGCTTAGGCATATTATATTTAATAACCGGTTGCAAATTTACGATAAATTTTAATAAGTTGTCTAAAAAAAAGTTAATAAATGCAAATGGGGCGAAAAAACATATAAAACTTGCTTTTTCGCCCTCTCTTTATCCTTTTTATATATAGGAAAGGGGCGTGGACTTATGATACACCCTCATCTTCATCTTTTTCTCTCTCCATACCTTTTCCTTTCCTTCTTTTTGAAAGAAAATCCCAGAAATTCTTGGCTGTTTCAATAAAAAAGTGTATCTTCGCAGCAGATAAAAAATGGATTTATGTGTTGAAGTATATAGAAGAAATATTTAAAAATTTGCCTTCAGCGGAACAGAAGAAGATGCTCGATTATCTTGCAAAATTGCCAGATGTTCGTTATCTGAGTAGTGAGGAGCAGGAAAAATACGATGAAAGTATTAAGGCTGTTGATGATTACTACTCCGGTCTTTATGGCTCGTATGTTGAAGGCGAGGAAAAGGGTATTGCTAAAGGACGTGTGGAAGGTAGAGCAGAAGGACGTGCTGAAGGTGAATTGTCCAAAGGTTTGACTGTAGCCCGTAACTTGTTGGCAATTGGTATGTCTTGGCCTCAGATTATGCAGATAACTGGATTGACAGAAGAACAATTGAGGCAGCTTAAGTCGTAGTGTACGTTACAGAGTATACTAGCTTCCCTCTAAATCCTCAGATGCAGGCAGAACTCCTGGAGATTTCTCTCTCTACCGACCTGAAGGAATATTGCAGGCGTGGTTACAGCGAGAAGTCGTTTAACACCAGTGATCTGGTATGGAACGCCTCGCTATCCCATTCGTTCTGCAAAGGCAAGCTGACGCTGAAGGCAGAGGCCTTTGATATTCTTCAGAATCTCTCGAGCACCGTGTATGAGGTGGGCGACCAGGGCAAGACAGAGAAATGGAACAATACCCTGCCAAGCTATGCGATGCTGCATTTGATGTATAAATTCAGCAAGGTGCCTAAGAGCAAGAAATAATTGTGGGAGTTTTGAGGTGGGGTGTGGCATGAGTCACACCCTTTCCTTTTAGGGGTTATCTTTTAAATAAACAAATCATTCATTGTAATCTGTTTCTGTACGATGTCGCTATGTTTGTTCTGCTTCAATCCGAAAGAAGTAATCAATGTGAGGAGAAGCGATTTGGAAGTCTTCGTCTCTTCAGTGAAGATACGAAGTTTCTCCTGCAATTTCTCCTCATATTCCTTGCTGATTTCGAATTCGCTCTTGTAGAATTTCATCTCACAGATGTTGATGGTTTCATCTTTCCGGTCTATCAGCAAGTCTATTTGAGCTCCCTTTTCTGTGTTGCTGCTTCGCCATGAGCAAACCAAGGTCTGTACTCCCGAAATTCCCAGGGCATGCTTGATTTTGTCTATATGGTTTAGACAAAGCATCTCAAACGACAGTCCTGCCCAAGTATGGTATAGCTGACTGTTCTGGGAGGATGACCAGAAACTGGAATCCTGATACTTGTTATGTCTGATGAACCGGAAGTAGAAGAGCGTATAGAAATCTACTAACTGAAATAAGGTGTTTCGCTTTTGGCGAATGTCGGAAGTCATCTTGTTGGTAGTGCTGAATGGTTCATACAGACGGATGAATCCGCATTGTTCCAATTCTTCCAGTACAGTAGAGAAGGCTCCGTTATCTTTTCCTCCCGATGCTTTGACCAGTTCCTGTCGGGTCATACCCATTCCTTTGGTAGCAAGGGCAGTAACCACGGCGATATGGCCGGCTGATTTCTTAAACAAAGCTCTGTATAAGTCGTTGAATTCATCTTTCAGTTCTGCATTGTCTGCGAAAAACAGCTGGTCGATGTTCTGTGCCAGACTTTTCGATTTATCCATCATAGACAGATAATAAGGTATTCCTCCCATAATCATATAGCATTCTGCTATCTGTTTTCGGCTGTAGCCGAAGTGGTAAGCCTTGAAGTATTCTTCGCATTCGTGCAGAGTGAATGGTTTTACGATCAGATGATGGGTCAGTCGGTTGTGCAAGCCACCACGGTTGCGAATCAGGTTGTTGATCATCCAGGATGTGGCTGATCCGCAAACGATGAGTTTGATGTCGTTGCGCAGTACAGCCCAACTGTTCCAGAAGTTTTCCAGTGCTGGTATGAATCCCGATTTGGCGGTATCCATCCATGGCAATTCATCGATGAATATTACTTTCTTGCCTTCCGGAAGTGTTTCTATGTATTGTGACAAGGCATAGAATGCCAGCAGCCAGCTCTTGAACGTCTGCAGAGTGGTGGAGTGGGTATATTTTTGCAGGGCAATGCTGAAGTTGACAAGCTGTTCGCCTTTGGCAACTCCGTTCATTCCTGTCATGAAGAAGGCAAAATGATCCTCTACGGCTTTTCTGATGAGAAAAGTCTTGCCTACACGTCGTCTTCCATAGACGGCGATAAACTCTGATTTATCGGAGTTTATATATTCATTGAGCAGTTTGAGTTCTGCTTCTCTTCCTATCAGTCTCTGTTCCATATCTTTCGTTATTTTCTGCGCAAAGATAATGCAAGCGAGCGCAATGAAAGCTTGCTTTCAAATTGCCGAGTGCAGCTTATCTTCTGCAAAGATATAAAAAAATCCCCATTAGCGCAAATTATTCGTGGATAATCTGCGCTAATGGTATGAAAAAAGCACGTTAGCGCAGATTATCTGTGCGAAACTTGCCCCAAGGAAGCTACAGGATGTCCAGCAGCTGCGCAAAGCGGGAGATGCGGCGGAGGTTGGGATGTTCAAACTCCTCTATCTTTTCGTGCGCCCAGGTGGTATGGAAAGGGATATGGACGGCAGAGGCTCCGATTTTCAATGCCGGCGCAATATCGCTCTTAAAACTGTTGCCCACCATAAGAAGCTCTTCGGGCTTCACTTCCATTTCCCGGCAAAGACGGCGGTAAGCCTCGGGCTTCTTATCGCTCACGATACTTACCACATCAAAATAGCGCTGCAGCCCCGAACGCCACAACTTATTCTCCTGGTCCATCAGTTCTCCCTTGGTAAAGACAGCCAGCCTGTATCTTCTTTCACCGGAAGAACCATCCTCCTGCCCTACTCTCATTTCACGGATGCTGGCAAGGGTAGCCTCAACACCTTCCAGCGGTTTGGCATCAAGATGCAGGAGGCTCTTGCCTAGATCCAGAATCTGAGCAATGACATTCGCCTCCACCTTACCATGACTCACCTTGATGGCATTTTCTACCAGCGAAAGGGTGAAAGCCTTGCAGCCATATCCCAAGTCTGCCATATTCCGGCTCTCCGTTTCAAAGAGGGCTGCAGAAATCTCCTTCTCCTTGCCATAAGCAGAAAGAAGCTCGCAATATTCATGCTCTACATCCTCAAAGTAATTCTGCAATGCCCAGAGCGTATCGTCGGCATCGAAGGCTATCGCCCTGATATCTTTCAGTTTTTCCATTCTATGATTTCTTATACATTATTATATACTACTTTACCTTAAAAACGAGTGCAAAGATAATGCTTTCTTTCTAAAAAATCGAAGAAAAATCGTTTTTAACAGGATTGTAACACCTGTTTAAATCACCTGTAACATCCCTTCCGTACCTTTGCAACCGAAAACGAGGGGAAAAAATAAACAATAAACATTAATATATAATGAGTACGATTTATCTTTGTATCGTGATCTTCCTGCTCTGTCTGGCAGTGTTTGATCTCTTCGTGGGAGTCAGCAACGATGCTGTCAACTTCCTGCAGTCTGCCATCGGAGCCAAGGTGGCAAAGTTTCGCACTGTGCTGATCATCGCTTCCTGCGGTGTGGTACTGGGTGCCATCATGTCATCGGGAATGATGGATATCGCCCGACACGGTATCATGAGTCCAGATCACTTTACCTTCGAGGAAGTGATGACGCTCTTCCTAGCCGTGATGGTGACGGATGTGATCATCCTGGATGTGTTCAATACGCTGGGTATGCCAACCTCAACCACCGTTTCACTGGTGTTCGAACTCCTGGGAGGTGCCTTTATCCTCGCTACATTGAAGATGTACGGCGACGACAGCCTCAACTACGGTGTCTTACTGAACAGTAACAAGGCATTGGAGGTAATCATGGGTATCTTCTCATCTGTTATCATCGCCTTCATATTTGGTGCTTTCGTGATGTGGCTTTCCCGCATCATCTTCACCTTCAACTATCGCAAGCATTCACGCTACAGCATTGCCATCTTCGGTGGCATCGCATTCACAGCCCTCTCTTACTTCATCTTCATGAAAGGATTGGGTAAGAGTCCTTACCTGCCAGCAGAATGGCGCGATTATATCGACCAGAACCTGGGCTTGCTGCTCTGCATCACCTTCGTGGGTTCTGCCATCGTAATGGAGTTCCTGCATCTCTGCCGCATCAATATCTTCAAGTTTACCGTATTGATGGGTACTTTCGCCCTGGCTATGGCTTTCGCCGGCAACGACCTGGTGAACTTCATCGGTGTGCCTCTCGCAGGTCTTTCCTCTTATCAGGACTATATGGTAAATGCCAACGGTGCTACTCCAGACCAGTTTATGATGACTTCTCTGATGGATAGCGCCAAGACTACTCCAGTTTATCTTCTCGCTGCCGGTGCCGTGATGATCATCGCTATGGCAACTTCCAAGAAGGCTCAGAACGTAATCAAGACTTCAGTGGATTTGAGCCGTCAGGACGAGGGTGACGAGATGTTCGGAAGTTCTTCTGCAGCCCGCGTGATTGTACGCAACTGCCAGGCTACAGATTCTTGGTTGAAGCAGTTTATGCCAAAGTCTTTGATGAACTGGATTAACAGACGATTCGACAAGAACGATGTAGAGCTGGAAGAGAGCGCTGCCTTCGACGTGGTTCGTGCAGCCGTAAACCTGGTATTGGCAAGTATGCTCATCACCATCGGTACCAACCTGAAGTTGCCACTCTCTACCACCTACGTAACCTTTATGGTGGCTATGGGTTCTTCACTTGCCGATAGAGCCTGGAGCCGTGAGAGTGCCGTGTTCCGTGTAACCGGTGTATTGAGTGTGATTGGTGGATGGTTCATCACAGCCGGTGTAGCTTTCGCAGCCTGCGCCATTGTCTGCCTCATCATGCACTTCGGCGGTGTAGGAATCCAGAGCTGCTTCATGGCATTGGTTATCTTCCTGCTCATCCGCAGCAACATCCAGTATAACAAGAAGGCAAAGGAAGAGAGCAAGGGCAGCACCTTCCAGTTGATGATGCGCTCACACGATCCAGAGATTGTATGGGATCTGCTTCGTCGCCAGGTATCCCGCACCCAGAGCTTCGTCTGCCACTTTGCACTCAACGAGTTCAACCAGATTATGGATGGTCTTGCCAACGAGAATCCTAAGTATCTCCGTCATGCCAACAAGGACTTGAAGAAGGAGCAGGATATGCTGAAGAAGTTCCGTCGCCAGGAGATGCTCGGTTTGAAGAAATCACCTATGGAGATTGCCATCGAGCGCAACACCTGGTTCCATCTGGGTGCCAACAGCAACCAGCAGTTCATCTACTCTCTGCGCCGTATGCTAGACCCGATCAAGGAGCACGTGGACAACAACTTCAATCCACTTCCTGCAGAATACACCAAGGAGTTTGCTCCTGTACGCCAGAAGATCAACGACCTGATGCGTATGAGCTGCGAGCAGATTGAGACCAGCCGCTACGAGAACTACCACGAGATTCTCGCCGAGGCAGAT
>OCMB01000143.1_pt1 | contig 13346 bp, 23 predicted proteins | sample 1496101 | NCBI WGS metagenome assembly OCMB01 (sample SAMN01760949, study PRJEB22395) | human gut metagenome | reverse complement strand
TATTCATAATGATTACAACACCCTCAATGTCTTCTTTAGATAAATCATCTTCATCAGTATTTTCTATATACCATTTATGAAAATCTCTAACATTATCAAATTCTTTATAAACAGTTTTACATTCACAGTTAATTAATTTAGATAATTCTTGTACTTTTTCATATGGTTCTCTTTTAAACTCGTAATCATTATGAATAATATCTAATAAAATAATTTTTGATTTATCATATTCTATAATATGAGGATCATTAACTGTATCAATTACTTCAAATGTTAAAGAAACATCATTATTCTTTAGATATTCTTCTAACTCTTCTTTGTTTATATCACTTGATTCATATATATTTTTAAAATATTCCGCAAACTCTCCCTTATTAGATGATTTACTAGCAAAAAATAACTCATTATTTACATAAGATAAAATTCCTAAGAATCCATTTTCTTTTTTATAACATGTAATTTTATCTTTAAATTTTACTATCAAATGTTCTAATTCAGTTTCTTTTCTTTCATTTATGTTAAAGAACTTTTCATATCCTCTAGCAACTACTTTATTTTTTTCAGTATCAACAAATAAACCTCTAGCTTTGCATGTTAATCCATTCCAATTTTTATTAAAGAATGCATTTCTAGTGAAGTTAAATGAACTAATATTGTTGTCTAATTTAGTTTCTTTAATATCTTCAGAGTTTCTTAATTGATCTATCATTGGAATATCTTTTAAAACATTTGCTTTACATTCTTTAAATTCATTTACTTCTTCTACTGTATCAAAATTATTATTTTTTATTTTTATCATTTTTGGTTCTTGGTCTTTCTTCAATTGAAGAACTTTTAAATAACCTCCAAATTCAACTTTTCCCTCTAAGTTAAATGACTTGTTATCAAAATTATCTAAATCATATGTGTTTCTATGTCCGTGAATTTGAATTGTATTTTCTGAAGTATTGTTAGCATAAATATTATCTATATCGCTATTATAATCTCCAACACCATTTATAAATTGCTCTGTTGCTATTAATTGTAACTCTTCTGGAATGTAACTAATTCCACCATGTGATATTAAATAATTTCTATTACCATAGTTAAAATATGCAATTTGTCCCATTCTTCTATAAAATGCTCTAATATCTTTTTTATCTAAGTCTAATAATTCAACCATAGTTTTATATAAGAATGTTTTTGATTTTATATTTTCTGTTTCGTCCAGTGAATAATAATTTAACCATCTTTCATGATTACCCTCTAAGAGTAAAGTATTTTTATTACTTGCTAATTTCATTAAAAATTCTAATGTTTCTTTGTTTTGCTTTCCTCTGTCTATATAATCCCCACAAAAAATATACATTTCATTTTCACTATATGGGAATCTATCAAAGTATTCTTTTAATGGATCATAACAACCATGAATATCTCCAAATACATTAATTTTTTCATACTTATTTAAGTCAAATAACTTTGTTCCTACTTCATTCCAAAAGTTATTTTTATTTACTTCTATCCATCCACTCGTTTTAGATTGAGTTTCCATTCTTGAATACATTTTTTCTATTACATTTTCAGGAACTCTTTTATAATCTTCTCTTAGTAGATTTCTTCTTTTGCATTCCTCTAATGGTACATCGCTAAAATCAACATAATATTTTCTATATCTATATCTTTCACATAATTTATTATATCTGCTAAAGTCGCTTGACTTGCTATGAGTTGCATCTATTACAACAAATTCGCCTCTTGACATTCTCTTTTCTAGTAATTCAAATAATAATTGCCAAACATAATTATCATTTTTTTGACTAATAATTCTATGATTATATTCTGGTGCTATGATTGGGCTCTCTACTAATAATCTAATATTATCAGCACTTAATGTATAATTTTGTAAATTCATTTTTTCTATCCAGGTAGATTTACCACTTGCTGGACTACCTCTTAATATAACTAAGCTTCTCATTTATTATCACTTCCTTTCTAAATTCCACTTATAATATATGGTCTTTTAAATGTACTAAACATTTTTTTAACTTCATCATCAAATATTAATTTTTCATCATCTTTTTTAATAAAATATATTTTTCTTTTGCTTTTATTTCCTGCTGGTGTTACATACTTTTCAATTCTATATAATATTTGATATATAAGATTATCTTTTAATTTTACTTTCCAATAAAAGAAGCCATTTTGAATACTTAGTGTAAAAGTATCTATATCTTTAGTTTTTAACATCTTTACTCACCTAAGCCTAATTTCTACTTTCTTTGCTTTAAATCTTCCACATAGTTCGCATACAAAATCTCCATTATCATCAGTTATTGTCCTTGTTTTAGCATTACAATAAATGCAATTAGTTGCATCTTTATCATGCTTATGTTCCTTTATATATTTTCTTCGTTCTTCTCTATTATAACTTGGCAACATTGGTTTTCCATTCCATGTGCCATACATACTATAATCAAAATTTTCACTTATCATTTTTACTCATCACTTCCTTGTTCATATACTATCTCTAATATTCTTTGCTTTAATTCGCTTTTTAAAAATTTGCTATTATACTTATAATAAATATCGCCAGTATCACAATTATGGTTTATTACTAATGTTTCTATTTTAGATAGTTTATCTTTTAACTTATTCCAATTGTCTTTTAATTGTTTGTTTTCTTCTAATAGCATAATTCTATTTTGATAATAAGGCATATCATCAGTAGCCATGCACTCCATAGAAGTAGGACAATATACTGTTTTTCTCTTTATGCAAGATTCACATTCTCTTTTCATTTATCTCTTCCCTTTTGTTATATTTCCATTTATTTATTTCTATTCCTAGCTCTTTACAGTTCTTTAAAACCATATATTTTTGAGCATCATTTTTAAAACCTACTAATATGCTTGGTGGTGTAGGTAATTCCTGCTCTGTTGGTTTCCATATATGTAAGCAATGCTCGTGATTATTAACATAATCTTCTTCTTTTGGATGATATTCAATACATGTTTCATTTTTATTCCAAAATATATCTTTCATCACACACATTTGATCCCATGTTGGAGTTTTACCAGGCATACTTACCGATAAATGTTCCCAACCTAATTGATAGCTGAATATAAAATTTAAATATTTACCACTATATTTATCATAATATTTCCCACCAATACCATCATTTTCTGCTTCTGCTTCAATAAATAAGTTTGGAGTTTTCCTAATTTCTTCTATTGTTTTCATTACTACCACCTAAATTGTAAGCAATGATTTTCATAATAAGATAATTCTTCTATAATTCCATTTATTAATTCTGTTATTTTTTCTCCAGCTTCGCCATTTATTCCTAATTTTTCAATAATATAGCTAGAATCTTTTAATGAATCTGTTCTGAAGCCATAACTAGTCCAACCAATTATACTTATAAATAAATAATCACTTCTAATTCCTCTTTGAAATGTTCCTATTTTATAATCTAATCCATATTTAAATAAAATATCATAATGAGAATCTTTCCCATCAGTCCATCCAATACCAATTGTTCTGTTTTTAGATAAAATATCTGCTATATCTTTATAATTCTTTTTTGAATTTTCTACTTCTCCATACATATTGAGTTCTAACACATTAATCCCACCTTTCATAATAATGACAACTCATTTTCTTCCATACATCTTCTATTTCTTCTATCTCTTTGACTGTCATTTCATATGTAATTGCATACCATAAACATTCAAAGCTATATTTTTCAGCATGATTATAAACTCTAATTTCATATTCTGTTTGATTTTTATATGGATTATAATCATACTTATAGAATGAAATAAAATATTTAATACCGTGTTTATCTGTAATCTTTTTTTTGAAATAAACATTTAGCATTATAAATAAGATCACGATGTTTTTTATAACCATTAGATTTTAGTATTTTATCTGTTATCATTTAATTCTCCCAGAACTCTTTAACAAATCTAATCAAATCTCTATAAGCTTCTACTTTCTTTATATACTCAACACCATTTTTCTTATCAAGTTCATCTTGCTTAATGATTAATTCTGTTAATTTTTCTATTATAAAATCTTTCATATTATTTCCTTTTTCAAAATAAAGTTTGTTGAACTTTAATATTTTTTAACATTTTTTCCTTTGCTTCTTTATAGAAATTTTTCTTAATTTCAAAACCATAGCAACTTCTATTAAGCTCCATACATGCTCTTAGTGTACTTCCGCTTCCAGCAACTGGATCAATAACAACATCTCCCTCATCTGTAAATATTTCAATTAATTTTTTTAATACATTTACTGGCTTTTGTGTAGGATGTATCTTTGGAATATCTTTTCCATCTCTTTCCCACTCAAACCAATTAAATACCATGTGTCCTTTTCCATCTGCTCCTATGTTTCTAAATTTAGGTAATTTATCTCTATAAAGTACAACAGCATATTCACATGCATTAACTACTTTCATATTTGCTTTTAAAACTTGTGCTGAAAAGTTTTTAACGAATATAAGTGGATATGATTTCATTAATCCATGCTTTTTTCCCTCTTCAATGACCATTTGCATTTGTTCAAATGCACAGAAGATAATCATAGCTGGTGCATTACTTGATTTTCCTCTTTCTCCTGCTTTTTTAGGTTCTTTATTTAAATACCTAGTACAGAAATCAAAGAAATTATTGATTTTAAAATCATTGTCTGTATCAAAGAAACTTTTACCAGCTAAATTACTTTCTCCATTCTTATTATCTCCATCAATATACCATTGAGGATTACTTGCATATGCATTATTTCCTAAGTTATATGGAATATCTGCTATTATTAGTTGTGCATGTTGAATACCATATCTCTTTGCATTTTCAAAATGATCATTAAATATCTCTATTTTAAGGGGCTTTCTCCCCCCCCTATGCGAATTTTCAACCTCATTTTTCATAAGTTTTATTCCTCTTTGTGTGAAGCTTTTTTATTTACTCTCTTCTTTTTATTTGTCTTTTTATTACTTATATCTTTTTTAGGTTCTGCATCTTCTTGTTTGTCTTCACTGTTTACTTCTTCTTTTTGTGCTTCTTCCATCTTTGATGCTAATTCTTCTAGTGAATCAAGTAAATTACCTATTTCATTTAGAACTATCATTTTCATAAATTCTTTTTCTAGTTCATCATTTAATTCTTTTATTTCTTTTCTCAAACCTATCATATCAATGATTAAATTTATTATGCATAATATTGCAATTCCATTTTGTAAACCAAATAGATAAGTTTTTAAATTTCCTTTTGGTATAAATAATACTAAAATACATAACCCCCAAATTAATGCTAATGCTATTATCTTTTTTGTTCTTTCTCTTTTTTCAATTTTATTATTTTCTTTCATTTTTTATCTCCTTATTTTTCTATCATTTTTATATTACTCATGCTCATTTCTCATAAATTTTGTTACATTACGAGACATTGGCTTTGAGATTTTTGTTTTTATGGTACTTTTAGGTCTTCCAGATGGTATTTTCTTTAATAGATACCTATCACTCTTTAAATCTTTTATTTCAGCTTCATATTCTTCTTTTTGAATATTTACTCTTGCAAGTTCTTGTTGTTTTAGAAATAAATCATTTGTTAATTCAACACACTTTTCCTCATATTCTTTTTTTTGAATATCAGATTCATTTAAAGATGTCTTACACTTATCCAACTCATTTTCTAATGTAGATACTTTCTCTACTTCTCTTTTATAATTATCTCTTTCAGCTCTGATAGAAATAATTTGATCATTTAATTTTTTCTTTTCTTCTTCTAGTGTTGTTATTTTGTCATTTAATGACTTTACTTCCTTTTTAAAATTAAATAATTTTACTAGATTACTTTTCTTAATCTTTTTCAATACCTTTTCCCCTGATTTTATAAGTTTATTCATAAAATCCCTCCAAGTTTTAACTAATTATTTTTTCATCTCTTTGTATTTCATCAGGGCTTCGTGTTTCTATTCCCTGCTGTTTGCATTCTTCACAAAGCCCATTCAATAAAATTGCAAATTCATCAGTTTTTAATTCATGAGATGGTGTGTAAACATGATATACTGTGAATCTTTTTCCATCTTCAGCTTGTATAGTAGATTTTTTTTCGTAATACTGGATACCTCTTAATACTTGACTTTCTGGAACTAGAATTTCATATCTTACTGAATAGTTTTTTAACATCTCAAAGTGCAATTCTTCAATTCCAATTTTTAAAACTAATGATAGTTCATTAAGTAATTTCCAATACTTTGAATTTTGAATTTTGTTTCTTGTTTCTTTAAATTCTTTTATTTCAAATATTTTATCTTTTGGAAATTCATATAATATCTGAATCAATTTAAGTGGTGTACCACTAAAATGGTAATTGGTCATCTGTTAATACTACTTCTTCCCCTAATGAATCAAATGAAGTTCCACTTTCTTTTACTGATTCTTCTACTCCATCATATTCAGGTTCTGGTCTATCATCTTTTGGCTTACTTTCTAATAACTCTACTCTATTTATTCTAATGTCTGTTGTATATGCTTTTGAGCCATCTTCTCTATCGTAACTACCTGTTATGATTCTTCCAGTTACACCCAATTTATTTCCTTTTTTTACATATTTAGATATTATTTCTGCACTGCCCTCCCAAGCAATACAATTAATAAAATCTGCACTTTGTTTTCCTGCTTCTTTGTCTTCTTTACTTATTCCTCTATCTACTGCAAGAGTGAATCTCACATACTTTTTATCTCCACTAGATAAAGTTTTTAGTTCTGGGTCAGCTGTTATTCTTCCAATTAAATTAACACTATTCATAATCTTCAAAATCTCCTTTTATTTCTTTTAATTCATTTCCAGTTTTAATGATGTAATCTGCAAATTCATTTCTTCCTGTTTCAGTATTTACTATTACTTTTAATGCTTTGCAAGCACTAATGATAGCAAGTTTTGTACCTACTTTTCCTATTTGATATTTCTCATCAGCATATTTTTCTCCTCTAATAATTGATTTAACTAATTCTTTTGAATCTTTTTCACTTAAAAGTATGTTATTGATTATATCTTCAAAATGTTTTCCTTGTTTCATTTCTTCAGATATTATCATTGGTACTATTTTTAACATTAATTCACTCATTTCCATGTGTCTTTCTAATTTTTCTTTATTTATTTCTTTTTTATTGAACATTTTTTTCCTCCATAAATTCCTTTAATTTTTTCATTAATTCTTTTTTTGTTTTTCTTTTTATTTCTACTACTTGTCCTATATCTTTCTTAGGTAGCCAAATAGCATATAATTTATCAAATTTTTTACCAACAGCCATTTCATAATAACTTAATTGCCAACTTAAATATTCTTCATCAAGCTCTGCTGTTGTTTTAATATCACACAAGCATAAATTGTTTTTTATTCTTGCTATCATGTCAAATCTACCTGCATAATAATTTTTGAAGTGTATCATTTGTTCCTGTTCTATAACTTCTATTTGATATTTATCTTTTAGTTTTAGGTATTGATGTAAACTAACTTCTTGTATATAATTCAAATCTAATGCTTGAACAGTAACATTAAATGCTTCTTCAATAGACATTGTTTTTAAGTTGTTTTCTAGCATTTCCACTGATTGATGTATTGTTGTTCCATATTGTGCTTTTTTGTTTAGAATATAGCTTGAAACATTTTTATATTTCTCTGGAAATATGAAATGTAATATTTCACTAACACTAGCTGTTATTATTCCATCAACTAAATAGATATGTGGTTCTTCTAAGAAATCTATCATTATTCAACTTCTATTGATATTGAACTTGATACACTTGATTCTTTTGTATATTGTTCATAAATATCAGGACATTCTTTTTTGAATCTTGCTGAATCAAATTTCTTTGTTGTATAACCTGCTTTAATCTTTGCTGAAAATCCATCTTTTATTAATGAATCTTTTCCAATTGATTCCATTGCTTCTTTTAGTTGTTCCTTAAATTCTTTTTCTGCAAGTTCCATTGTTAATTGTAATTTTTTGAATTCTCTATATTGTTTAATCCATTTCTTATCTATTGTTATTTCTTTGTTTTCGTTAATTGTTACTAATTGATTATTCATATGTTTTCTTAATTTCCTTTCTTATTTTTGTATGGTCTTTAATTTAATTAATTCACTTGCTTCTATAAGTGATAATTCTGTTAATTTAACCTTTTTATATTTTTTCATATAAGGGATAAGTTCTTGTGCTGTGTACATTTTTTTGATTATTTCAATTTGTGAGTCCTGAATTGGAAGTTCTGAACCTTTTGGTTTTTCTTCTTTCTTTTCAGTCTTTGTTACTGTTTTTTTAGTTACTTTCTTATCATCATCTGTTTGTGTAGTTTTATGTTCATCTGTTTCTTTAAAATCATCTGCTTCACTATCACTATAAATTCCAGAATAAGCAATTCTACTATTTTTAAGTACAACTCTATCAAAACATCTTTTAAATGCCATAGCATAAGGATAATCATTTTGACAATTTCTTATAGAAACTTCTCCAACCTCATATAATCCTTGCTCTTTGCAATTGTATATATAAACTAATGAACCATTGTATCCCTCTTTGTCTATTGAGATACACTCCGGTTTAAATTTTAATTTATCTTCTAAAGCATCGTTTATTTTTAAGCAACCATCGTGGCTTAAGATCAATCCGGAATACATAGCTTTTGTTTTATTTGCATATGTATTAACTAAAATCCAAAAATCACTTTCTTTTAGAACATTCTTATATTTTTCTGATTCTAAAAGCTCTATTGCTTTATCTCTTGCTTCTTTAAATTTTGGAGTATGAAATTCAACTGGAACTTTAATTCCTTTGATGTTTTCTTCTTTTTTCTCTCCAAAATTGTATGTTTTCTTTTTTTCAGCCATATATTAAATTCCCTCCCATTTTCTAAATTCTTCTAATGTTTCTTTAAATTCTTCATCTATTTTTTTAGATTCTTCACTGATGGGTTCTGATTCAATTTCTTTTCCTAACCATTCAGGTTGCTTTCTTAGTTCTTTAGTAATTTTTGCTAAATTAGGAAAGTAAGGTTCAACCATCATAATTCCTTTTACAACTTGTTCAACTGTTTTTGAATCAAATTCTTTTAAAGCTTCATTCCAACACTTATAAAGTTCTATCATCTTTTCTTCGTTGTAATCTTTTCCATAATTGGAACAAAGTTGCTTAAATAATTCCTTAGTCATTTTTCCAGAAATCATTCTCCTCTCTTTTTTCGTTCTTTTTAATTTCTCTTTGATTCAAATATTTTTCAAACTTAGTACCAAATAAAGTTTCAGGACATAAATACTTTTCAAATTCTGTATTTTTCCATTCGTTATATTTCTTATCAATAACAACTATGAAGTCGTTGAGTGTATAACCCTCGTTCAATCGTGCTTTGATTTTAGATTGTGTTGCTTTGCTGGAACTCCTAAATTTTGCATCTGTCGTTGTATTTAGATGTCCTATTACCTTTTTAGTTATCTCCACCAGTGAACCAGCTTCGCCGGTAACTAATAAAGGTTTCTCTTCCCCATACCCTATCTCTTCTAAATTATTATCTATATTATTAGTGATATATGATATATGAGGATTTTGACCCAAAATAACCATTTGGGTTTTTTGGGTTTCATTTTCTAACCCAGAATAACCCACTGGGTTTTTTGGGTTTTCTTCTTTTTCTTCCCTTTTAGGTCTTCCACCATTTAATCCATTTTGTTTATTTCTTTCACATATAACTTGATATTTCTTTTCATTTTCATCTATGAAGTTCTTAATTGGAATAAATACTGCATTTAATACACCACTTAGTCCACTTTCTCCAGTATTTACATATTGAAAAATACCTTTAATTAATTCTCCAGCTTCTTCTTTAGATAACTCATTAAATATTTCTTGATGTGATTTTTTTAATAAAAAGTTATCTTTCATATATTTCCTCCAGAAGCTGTAAGTTTCTTTTATTTGAGAACAAGGTTCTTTTATTCATAAAATTCCTCCTTGTCAAATTCAAAACCCCTAATTGATTTCTTCTCTACTTTTTGTTATAATTTGTGTAGAAAAGATTAAGTTGTGCTAATTATTTATTCTTTTCTTTTTTATTTGTTTTTTGTTACACATACTTCTATAATTCCTCCACGACATGTTGTTGTGGTTTTTTCGTTTTCTTTAATATTTTTTATTAAAAATAATTGACATATTGAGATAGTTAATAATATTGAAAATATAAATCCTAATATTAATAATATTTTCTTACTATCTCTTTCTCTTGCTTCCTCTTCTTCTTTTAACTCATCCAAAAGCATTGCTTTTTTCATTTTTTCTTTTAATACTTCTGAGGGAACTATAAATGTTGATTCTTCGTTTATGTTTTCCATTTTTATCTTTTCTCCTTATAAATTGAATTTCTTTTTAAATATTTTTATATGTACCAGTAGCGGTGTTGAATCTGGAACAAAGTAACCTTTATCCAACATTTCTTTTCTCATTTCCTTAATATACTGATTGCATTTATTTTTACCTATTGTTGGAAATAACATTTTCATATCACTAGCTGTTACATATGTTTGATTTAATATTTCTTCTTTCGTTTTCATTTTTTTCTCCTGACTAGTTTTTTTCAATTTTTATCATCTTTGCCCAACCAAGCAAGAATGATTAATGTTATGCAAATTATTAACAATATCTGTACACCTGTACTCATATTCCCTCCTACTTTTTGTCAGTTTCACTGACATTTGTTTTTAAAAAAATATTATCGTTTTTATAATTTAATATTTCTTTTATCTTGGTTGCAATTTTTAATGGTGGGTCAATTTTGCCAGTTTCATAAGCACAATATGTACTTCTGCTTATATTTAATTTATCCGCCATTTCTTGCTGAGTAAGTTTTTTAATCTTTCTTTTTTTAATTAACAAATATCTCATTCAACTCTCCTTTCGTAGTTTAATCTTAGCATAATGTCAGTATTACTGTCAATATCTTTTTAAAAAAATGTTTGTTAAAATGTCAAAATGTGTTATTATATAAATGTGGGAGGTGAGTATATAATGAAAAATAATGTTTTTGCCATTGAAAGAAAAAGATTAGGATTGACACAAGAACAACTAGCAAAAAGACTTAATACTAGTAGGTCCAATATTGCTAATTGGGAAAATGGTCTAAATATGCCAAGTATAGATTTATTACTTAAATGCTCTTCTCTTTTCGGGTGCGATGTTATGTATTTAATTGGGTATCAATCAGAAAAAAATAAAAAAGTTGATAATATACCCGAACCAATATACGAAGACTTATATAATTATGATGACTATGATGAAGTCAAACTATTGGAAATTATTTTGAAAAAAAATAATCTCCTGAGTAAAAATGAATTTTTAACAAAGAAAGATTACAATCGTTTCATAGAATTTATAAAAGCTAATAAAAATTTTATAATACTTAAAAAAGACAAATAAAAAAGATTCTGTACTGGCATACAGAATCAACACTATAAGTAGTGTACATAAAAATTAAAAACTAGTCAGGCTTTCTCTTTTTATGTACCTACATTATAGCAGTTTTATATAAAAATGTAAACATATAATGGGGGGTAAAAAATGGCGGTTTATAAAAGTAAAATTTCAACGAAAGATGGAAGACAATATTTTTTTAGAATAAAATATAAAGATATTCTAGGTGTAACTCATGATTATACTTCTAAAAAGTATAAATCACTTAAAGATGCAACTAATGAGGAATCATTATATAGATTAAAAATAATGCAAAAGGAAACAACAACTTCTGTATTAACTTTAGAACAAATTTGGAAAGAATACTATAATTATCAAATAGAAAGAGTAAGAAAACAAACACTTAATAAGATCTCAGTACAGTATCGTTCTTATTTAGAATTCTTATCTAATGTTAAAATGAATGATTTAAATGTTAATCACTATCAATTGTTTAAAAATAAACTAAAGGATAATAACTTATGTGTTATGTACTGTAATAAAGTTCAGGGATTATTTGTTAGACTAATCAAATTTTCAAATAAATATTATTCAACAAGCATTACACTGTTAAAACATATTGAACCATTCAAAGATATTAATGGTATCAAGAAAGAAATGTTATTCTTTACATATGATGAATATTTAAAGTTTATAAATAAGGTTGATAAGTTTGAATATAAAGTTTTTTATCAAGTATTATATTTTATGGGATTACGACAAGGAGAATGTATGGCTCTTAATTGGAATGATATTGATTTTGAAAATAAAACTTTAAGTGTTAGTAAAACATTAACAAGTAAAATAAAAGGAGAAATATATACTATTTCTCCACCTAAAACTAAAAATAGTAATAGAATATTACCAATTCCTGAAAATGTCTTAAAATCGCTTAAAATTATGTATAATAATGCTAAACAATTTACTGACTTTGAACATGGATGGTTCGTTTTTGGTAATACAATACCATTAAAAGAAACAACAATTCAAGTTATTAAGAATAAAGCATGTAAGTTAGCAGAAGTTAAGCAAATAAGAATTCATGATTTTAGACATTCATGTGCATCATTATTGATTAACAAAGGTGCAAGTATTGCACTCGTATCTAAATATTTAGGACATAGTAATATTTCTATAACATTAAATACTTATACTCACATGTATAAGAGTGAGCTTGAAGATATGGTTCATATACTAGATAATTTATAAAAAAAGTGTGTTTGCTAGTGTGTTTAGTTATTACAAGGCAATAAAAAAACCCTTGTTTTAAGGGTATTTTCACTATCCTGGTGGCTTCAGTTGGAATCGAACCAACGACACCAAGATTTTCAGTCTTGTGCTCTGCCAACTGAGCTATGAAGCCGAATGGCGGTTCCGACGGGACTTGAACCCGCGATCCCTCGCGTGACAGGCGAGTGTGATAACCACTACACCACGGAACCAATGGTTGCGGGAACTGGATTTGAACCAGTGACCTTTGGGTTATGAGCCCAACGAGCTACCGAACTGCTCTATCCCGCGATAATATAATCTTTCATCGCATAAATCATGCGAAATATTAAGTGGCGGAGGAAAAGGGATTCGAACCCCTGCGCCGATTTCTCGACCTCCCGGTTTTCAAGACCGGTCCCTTCAACCAGACTTGGGTATTCCTCCAAATTGGTGCCTCAGATCGGACTTGAACCGATATGAGCTTTTACACTCGCAGGATTTTAAGTCCTGTGCGTCTACCTATTCCGCCACTGAGGCACAAAATAAATGGTGTCTCGCTGGGGATTCGAACCCCAGACCCCTTGATTAAAAGTCAAGTGCTCTACCGGCTGAGCTAGCGAGACATATAATATATTTTGTGGTTGCCTC
>OCMB01000130.1_pt1 | contig 14865 bp, 17 predicted proteins | sample 1496101 | NCBI WGS metagenome assembly OCMB01 (sample SAMN01760949, study PRJEB22395) | human gut metagenome | reverse complement strand
AAAATTTAGTGCTAATAAATAAAAAATTTTAAGACATTTTCAAAAATGATTGACATAACTTTATGATTATTATTATTCAATTTTTTATAATTAGAAAGATAATTTGAGCGATAACTTACTATCTTGTGTTTAGATTATATCACAAATGACAAGTAATTTTCAATATAATCACTTGCCCTACTTATTGTAAGTTGTCGCTTAGTTGTTATTTATTATATTCAACACACTTTTTTTCTAATAGTTTAAAATTGCAGCATCTTACTTTTATATTTTCTGGTAATTTTCCATTACTATATAATTGATATAATTTGAAAGATTTATTTTTTACTTGCTTATAGTTTGCATTTAACCAATCTAATTGTTCTCTTAATAATTTTTGGTATTTTAATTCTGCAATAGTTAAAGTTTCTTTGTTTAAATCTACTAAAGAGTAATTATTTTCATTTACTGGTATCATATTATTAAAATTAACAGCTCCTAATTCGCCATCTTTAATTTTGAAAAAGTCTAAAGTATTTTTCATATTTTTGTGTTTAGGCTTGGGACTTGATAATGGTGCAAAATACTTACAAGTATCTATTTGAAATAATATTCCTATAAAAGGTCTTAATTCTTTCTCATTTTTATTATAAGCCACCTTATTATCAAATTTTCTTAAATAATCACAATAATCTGAATTAACTCTAACAATTTTTAAATTTATAATCATCACAAATTACCTCCTTAGCATTTCAATTATATATTAAAATTTATAAAAATACAATAATGCAAAAGGATTAGAGTTTGACCTCTAATCCCCCTTTTTTAAGTTCCAATTTAATGGCTGGAAACACCGCTTTTTCAAATTCCAATTTATGGCTGGATTCACCGCTTTTTTAAGTTCCAATTTAATGGCTGGATTCACCAACTTTTTTGCTATTTCTAGCAATAATATTATATGCAATTTATACAAATTTATTGCCTTCTGTATTTTAAATATACCATATTTTTTAGCAATAATCAATATTTTTCGAAAAATTTTCAGTTTACATATTTTCTATGTGAATTTTTCACATTATTTTGATTTACCATTGCGTATTCCATTGTTGTATCAATTTTTATATGCCCTAATAATTTTTGTACTTGTTCTATTGGCATACCTTTATCAATAGCCATAGTAGCCATTGTTCTTCTAAATTTATGTGGATGAACTTTATTTATATTTGCTTCTCTTCCAAGATTTCTTATTAATATTTCTACACCAGATATTCCCAATCTGTTATATGGTTTTATAAGTGATACAAATAATGCTTCGTTATTATCAGTTCTTGTTTCAAGATATTTCTTTATATACATTTTACTCTTGGCACTAAAATAAACTTCTCTTTCACTATTACCTTTACCTAAAACAATACAACTTCTTTCTTGAAAATTTATATCTGATATGTTTAGTCTTATAAGTTCTCCAACTCTCATACCAGTTGAAATTAATAGTTCCAATATTGCTAAATCTCTTACATTTGAACAAGTATCTCTTAACTTTTCCAAGTTTTCATCTGTTAGTGTTTCTTTAACTCTTCTAGTCGTTTTTACTTTATGAATCCTTCTAACTGGACTTTTTACAATGTAATCCTCGTTTTCTAGCCAAGCAAAAAAACTTGACAATGTTCTTCTTATATTGTCTATTGTTACCATACCTGCATTTGAATTACTTTTATAATCTGATAAATAGTTTCTTAATATTTCAGTAGTAATTTCATTTATTGGAAGATTTACAGTATCAAGCATTTTATTTATATTATCTCTGTAGTAATTTAAAGTTCTTGTTGAGCACCCTTCAATTTCTTTAGATGCTATAAATCTATCTAAAATATCTGTATTATTCTTTTGAGTTTCTTGCCTTCTAGTTTGTTCTATTATTTCAATTTGATAATTTAAACATATTTCTATAAGCTTTTCTTTTAATTTTATTCTTTGGTTATTATCTAAGAAGTGGTTAGTGCTATCAAGTACTTCTTTGATAAATAACTCTTTCAAAAATAACACCTCTTTCTTGTACATATAAAAAGGAGAATAGATTTATTTCTATTCTTCTTTAAATTTTCTAATATAATTCATTAGCTTCTTGTTGAGTTAAAATATTATGTTCTACAGAAAAATCTATTTTGTTTTTTCTTTCTTCTGCATTTTCCATTTTCTTTATGCTTTCTATTAAATCTTTTTTGCCATCAACTACTGTTCCATCTTGATTATATAAATAATCTTCATTATGTGTTGCTTTAAAAATCCCAAATCCAATAGCAACTATCACTAATATAGCAAGTATTATTCCAATAACAACTTTTTTATTGTTCATAATAATTACCCCCTTTCCTTTGTTTTCTTTAATTTGTTATTTAATTTATTTACTATAGACTTATCATATGAAATTTGCAAAACAACAGATATTATATAAAATACAATATAAATTATAAATGTTTCAGAAAAACTTGATATCATATTAGCAATAAAACTTTCATTTGTAGCTCCAATTTCGTAAAAAGTTAATGTTTTGATTGTTGCATAAACAATATTAAATATTATATTACCAAGTATAAGTTCAATAGCATAAATGTAATATTTTTTTAAAAATTTCATACTATATCATCCTTTCATCTAAATAGTTCATAACTTCTTTGATTTTTCTTCTTGCAACATATTGTTCAGAGTCATCATTAAATTTAACAATTATATTTCTGTTTTCACCTATATCAAAACTTTTAACTTGCTTAATATTTATAATACACCCTTTGGATATTCTAACAAAATCATTACTTACTTTATCTATTTCATATAGTTTGTTTTTTACTCTATATTCTTTATTATTAGTTTTGCAAAAATTATAATTTCCATCACTATAAAAATACATTATATCTTCAACTTTAATTTGTACAATATTATATCCATCATATACAGCCATTTTCCTTTTATCAAATTCTTTAATATGTTCAATTAAATTTTCTATTTTATTATAATTTTCAGGGAATTCAATATTAATGTTTACTTCATCTTTATTTAACCTTTTATTTACAGATTTATTTATATTAATATTCATAACAAAATTTCATTCCTCTCTGTTGTTGTTTTAATTATACAATTTTACAAAAAATATGTCTATAAAAATTAGATAAGAGGTATTATTTTTAGATAAACGGTCAAAAAATACAAGTAAATATATTTTACTCGTATTTTTTCATCTAACCTACAAATTACTAGTTGCATTTATCTTTACTTTGTCAATTGATAACTTTGTTCTATCAATTCTTTTACTAAATCCTCGTCCACCTTTTCATCTATAATAATTGTATTCCAATGTTCCTTATTCATATGATAAGCAGGTATTATATAATCATAAGTATTTCTCAATATATCAGAATAATTTGGATCTGTCTTAACATTAAGGTATAACTTATTATTTACATTCATTAATAACGCAAACCATTTTTTATTTTTACAATGTTTCATTGTTACAGATTCAAAGTCATCTGAAAATGGACAATCCTTATATGTATTTTCTAATGTTAAACAATATTTTATTATTTCTTCTTTATTCATAACTAAATCCTTATTAGCTTTTACATTATTTATTATTTAATTATCTGTAAACTATGTCATCTACTTTATCACAATCATTTCTATGTAACAAATCTCACCCCAAAAGCTTAATTTATCTATATTTATTCAACTTCTTTTGACCAAAGTCCATGTTTATTACAAAAAGAATAAATTTTACTTCCTTTAACATATGGAAATATTACACAAGCTTCTTCACCTGGCAATAAAAATTTCTTTATACTTTTATTATTTGCTAACATTGCAATCCATTCTATAAAATGGTCTTCCTCCATAACATGGTCAACCTTTACAATTATATGATTATCTATTGCTTCATAGTTTGGTATATGTTTTTCAAAAGATGCGTCTACACTATTTGGAGCTAATTCTATCATTTCTTCACCGCAACATTTAATACTACAATTATCACTAGTACAATCTTTTATAACTTCAACTAAAGCTTGACATTTAGAACATCTTTTTATTACTAATTCTTTTTTCATAAATTCCCTCCATATTAATTTATATTTCTCATAAATTTTCTAATACTTTTTACCTATGCAAAATATCACATTATTGAATTAAAGTCAATATTTTTTGATGTTAGAATAAAATTAAAAATACAACTTGTAATTTGTCTATTCATTTATAGATATAATCTCTCCCTTTTCATCATAGCATGTTGTCCTTTCAAGCTTATATTCATATCCATATTTTTCATACCATGGTTATATAAATTTAAAAATTTATTAGATTTATATATTATCAAAGGCTTACCATCTCTGGTAAGCCTCGAAAATTTATACACTATTCTAATATAAAAACTGTCATAGTATCAAAGATTTCCAAAATGTCTATTTTTCTATAATTCGCAAACCAATTCCTGCATTAAATCTTTAACAGAAACAATTTCTTTTATTCTGCTAATGTTACTACCACAAAAAATTAATCCATCATCTGTTTTTCCTTTTACAGAATTTATTAATGCTTTTGTAATGCAGTATGGACTATCTATTACATTACAAGTTTTAATGCAATTATAACATTTATCTATTTTGCATTTTTCTTTTTCTACCTCATTTATGTAGTCAACAACTTCCTTAGTTATATTTTCAAATTTTGGTTTAGCATCTGCTTCTAATTCTTCTCTTTTAAATCCCAAATGTCCACCAGCTTTTGGCCCTTCAATAACTATCATGTCTGGAACATAATTATATTTTTTTATCCAATGTTTTACTATCAGTTTACAGCATCTTAAAGATGATACTATTTGCTCTTATAATACGAACTGCAATTTCGCCACGATTTGCAATTAATATTTTATTCATTTATTTCTACCTCTTTCAACTTTTTAATTCTTAATAACCTTAAACCAATGCAAATGTTAATTCCCCTTTAGCTACAATGTTTTCATTAACTGTTGCTATTGCTTCTCCTACACCAATTGGTCCTTTTCTTTTTATAATTCTTACTTCTAGTTTTAATCTATCTCCTGGTACAACCATTTTCTTGAATTTCATTTTATCTATTCCACCAAACAGAGCATTTTTTCCTTTATTCTTATTCATTGAGAGAATTGCAACTGCTCCTGTTTGAGCTAAACTTTCTGCAATTAGCACTCCAGGCATAATTGGATTTCCTGGAAAATGACCTTTAAAATACCATTCTTGCGCATTTACATTTTTATATGCTATTGCTGATTCTCCTGGCACATACTCTTCTACTTCATCAATCATCAAAAATGGATCTCTTTGTGGAATAATGTTTTTAATTTCTTCTTTATTTAACATTAATTTTCACCTTCTATTCTAAATAAAGGTGTTTCATATTATTTTTCCTCCCACTTTTTTAGGATAATACTAGAATTATGTCCTCCAAATCCAAGTGAATTTGACATAACAATATTTAATTTAGCTTTTCTTGGCTCATTTGGAACAATATCTAAATCACATTCTTCATCTTTTTCTTTATAATTTATCGTTGGAGGTACTAACTCATTTTCCATTGCTTTTACACTCAAAATTGCTTCTACTGCTCCTGCAGCCCCCAAAAGATGTCCTATATTTCCCTTTGTAGAACTTATCATTACTGTTTTACTTGCTGTTCCTAATGCTGTTTTTATAGCCATTGTTTCTGTCAAATCATTTAAATGTGTTGACGTTCCATGTGCATTTATATAATCTATATTTTCTGGTTTTATCTTTGCATCTTTCATTGCTCTTATCATTGCATTTGCGCCACCTTCTCCATCAGGACATGGAGATGTTATATGGTAAGCATCTGAAGTTGAACCAAATCCAATAACTTCTGCATATATTTTAGCATTTCTTTTTTAGCATGTTCCAATTCTTCTAAAACCAGTATTCCACTTCCTTCACCCATAACAAAGCCACTTCTTTCTTTATCAAATGGAATACTTGCTCTATTTTTATCTGTAGATGTACATAGTGCTTTCATGTTTTCAAAACCTGCTATTCCAACAGAACAAATAGAAGCTTCTGTGCCTCCTGCTACTACAACATCCTCATATCCATGTTTTATTGTTTTGTAGCCTTCTCCTATTGCTCTTTAATTTTGTATCACATTTATATCACAATATTAAGTTAATGTCTTTATACTGATAGGTCAGTATAATCTATTTTTAGTACCTTAAAAACTGGATTTTCTTTCAACTTTCTACAAAAGAATACTAGAGTAAAGAATTCTCTACTCTAGTATGCAGGAATAATAGAAGCTGTATTTAGATGAATAATATCACATTCTCCCAAGGTAAATCTTTCTTCCCAAAATGACCGTAGTTAGTTGTTTTTCTATAAATTGGTCTTTGTAAATCAAAATAATTTATTATTCCTCGTGGTGTTAAGTCAAATGTATTATTAATTTTTTCTACTATTTCTTCCTCTGGAATTGTATTTGTTCCATATGTATTTACATATATAGATACTGGCTTAGCAACTCCAATGCTGTATGCAATTTGTATTTCACATCTTTTTGCATATCCATTCGCAACAATATTTTTAGCAATATGTCTTGCCATGTACGAAGCTGAGCGGTCAACTTTCGTAGGGTCTTTCCCTGAAAAGGCTCCTCCCCCGTGTCTTGCGGCTCCACCATAAGTATCTACTATTATTTTTCTGCCTGTAAGTCCACTATCTCCTAAAGGCCCTCCTATTACAAATCTTCCTGTTGGATTAATAAAGTATTTAGTATTTTCGTCTAATAGTTCTGCAGGAACTGTGGCTTTAATAACCTTTTCAATTATATCTTTCTTTAAAGTTTCCATATCAATATCTGGTAAATGTTGGGCAGATACAACTACTGTATCAACTCTTACTGGCTTGTCTCCATCATATTCAACTGTTACTTGAGTTTTGCCATCTGGTCTTAAATAATCTATTATCTTCTCTTTTCTTACTTCTGTTAATTTTTTAGAAAGCTTATGTGCAAGGTAAATTGGAAGTGGCATTAACTCTTCAGTTTCATCACATGCATAGCCAAACATTAATCCTTGGTCTCCTGCTCCTTCAGAATCAACTTCTTCTCCCTCTTTATCTTCTAATGATTTATCAACTCCTTGAGCTATATCAGGTGATTGCTTAGATAAATTGATATATATTTTGCAAGTTCTATAGTCTATATCATATTCACTATCATCATATCCTACCTCTTTTATAGTATTTCTTACTACCTGTTCTATATCAACATCAGCTGATGATGTAATTTCTCCTGTTATATAAATTTCTCCTTTGCCTGCAACAGTTTCGCAAGCAACTCTCGCATTTTTATCTTTTTCTAAGTAACTATCCAAAATGCTATCTGATATATAGTCGCATAGTTTATCTGGATGTCCTTCTGTAACACTTTCTGACGTAAATAATCTCTTCATTTCTTTGCTCCTTTCTGGTCTATTTTACTACAATATATATTTTTTGCCAATATTATTTAAATTTTTTATAGCCATTCATTATTATTTTTTAAATATATTTTCTTATAAACTTGAATAACAATAGCATAAACAATTACTAGTAACAATATGATTATTCCAAAATTTATAGGTAATCTTGCTAAATCAAACATAAAACCTATCTTTGTAAAGCAAATTGTCAACGTTAATATTACTATGGATATTGTAGAAATTACTAATTGTTTTGATGGCTTGCTTGTAATAAACGGAATTTTTGTGGTACGCATCATATGGATTATTAATGTTTGCGAAATTATTCCAAATGCAAACCAACCTGTTTGGAATAATATTGCTTTTTCTATTGTGTTAAATTTCATCACAAACCATAAAATTGTAAAACACAATATATCTAAAACAGTGCTAACACTTCCAAAAATAAACATGAATTTCTTTATATTCTCGGTATTCCATTTTTGCGGTGTCATTAGATATTCTTCATCTACGTTGTCAAAAGGCATTCCTATTTGAGCAAAATCATTTAATAAATTTTGTATTAATATATGAATAGGAAGCATTGGTAAAAATGGCAAAAATATACTTGCAATTATAACTGATAGCATATTGCCGAAATTTCCACTTGTTGCCATCTTTAAATATTTCAAAATGTTAGTGAATGTTTTTCTACCAATAATTACGCCTTCTTCAAGTACATTTAAATCTTTTTCTAGTAAAATAATATCCGCGGTTTCCTTCGCGATATCGACTGCTGTATCTACAGATATTCCTACATCTGCTTGTTTTAGTGAGAGGCTGTCATTAATACCATCTCCCATATAACCAACAGTATTCCCCATTTCTTGATAGATTCTTACTACTCTTTGTTTCTGTATAGGAGAAAGTTTTGAATATAAATGACAGTTTATTACTCTCTTTTTCAATTGTTCATCATCTAATTCTTCTACTTCTTTACCCGTCAAACAATTTTCTGTTGAAATTCCTACTTTTTTACATACATTTATAGCTACACCTTCACTATCTCCTGTTAAAACAACAGTATCTACTCCATGTTTATTTAAAGCTGTTATAGCTTCTCTTGCACTCTCCTTAGGCGGATCTAAAAATCCTACTAGACCAATTAAAACCATATCACTTTCATCACTTGTATTAAATACTTCTACTTCGTGTATATGGTTTTTCTGAGCAACTGCAACAATTCGTAATCCTTCTTTGTTATTTTTTTCATACAACATATACACTTTTTTCTTAAGCTCTTCTGTAAATTCTATTGCTTCTCCATTTATATCTATATAAGAGCAGATTGTCATTATTTCATCAAATGCTCCTTTTGTAATTAGTTGTCTTTTGCCATTTTGATCCTTCAAAACCACACTCATTCTTCTTCTTGAAAAATCAAATGGAATCTCGTCTTCTCTTATATACATCTCTTTAAATACATTCATGTTTTCTTTCTCAGCTCTAGATATTATAGCTACATCAATTAAATTCTTTAATCCAGTTTGAAAATAACTATTCAAAAAAGCATGCTTTAAAACTCGTTTGCTCTCATTTCCTTCAATGTCCATATATTTTTCAAGTATTACATTATCTTCTGTTAACGTTCCAGTTTTATCCGTACATAAAATATTCATTTCACCAAAAGTTTGAATTGCACTTAATCTTTTTACTATAGTCTTTTTCTTAGACATTTGCATTGCTCCATTTGCTAGAGCAGATGTCATTATAACTGGCAACATTTCTGGTGTTAACCCTACTGCAATCGTTATTGCAAATATCAATGAATCCCACCAATCACCTTTAGTAGTAAGATTTATAATTAATATAATCGGAACCATTACAATCATAAATTTTATTAATAAGTTACTTACACTATCAACGCCTTTTTCAAAGCTATTTTTCTCATTCACACTATATAAAGATTTTGCCATACTTCCAAAATATGTGTTCGTGCCAGTTGCTACTACCACAGCCATTGCACTTCCACTTACAATATTTGTTCCTGTAAATCCTATATTAGAAATATCTGTTAAAGATACTTCTTTATCTTTGCATACTGAAAATTTTTCTACTGGATTAGATTCTCCTGTTAACGAGGCTTGATCTATAAAAAGGTCTTTTGCTTCTAGAAAAATTACATCTCCCGGAATCATATCTCCTGACGACAATTTTACAATATCACCAGGAACAATTTCTTCAACATCTACAGAGCTTTGTAGTCCGTCTCTAATTACATCTACCTTATTAGAAATCATTTTCTTCAATTTTTGTACTGCTTTATCCGAGCTAGTTTGCTGAAAGAAAGAAATCATAGCAGAAATAAAAACAGTACCTATAATTAGTGAAAATGTTATATAATCCTTACTTGTTGTAAACACTACATCTGTAAAAAAAGTAATAATAGCAACTACTATAAGCACAATATTAAATGGATTTATAAAGGCTTCCTTTAGTCGGCTTAATGTTGTATTATTATTTTTTATGTCAATCACATTTTTACCGTATTCCTCTTGCTTTTCTTCTATTTCTGTACAACTAATTCCATCCATTGATGTCTTTAAATCTTTAAAAATTTTTGTATTTGACATTTGACTGTAATTCTTTAGTTTCTCTTCTATTCTCATTTTTCTCCTCCCTTGATTTGATTTTTCTTATTATATCACATATTGTAAATTTTAATAATATAAATTTCATTAGTTTGTTGACTTTAAAATATCTCAACTATATAATATGTTTATATTACTTTTGAAAGGATGCTTATTAATGATAAATACAGATGAAAATCCAGAATTCCTTAATTCTTTTTTAGAATATACTGCAACGATACTAAATAAATCGCCCAACACTGTAAAGGAATATAATTATGACATTAACAGATTTCTTAAATATATAAAAAAACACTTTCATATGACAGATGTAGAAGACTTATCAGCCATACCTATTAAAGATATGACAATAGAAACGATAAGCAAGATTACTTTAGATGACATACATTCATATCTATTTTATCTAGCTAATACATTTCAAAGCAAACCTGCTACTAGAGCACGCAAAGCCTCTTCTATTAGAGTATTTTTTAATTATCTTTGTCAGAAAAAAGGGTTAATAGATGCTAACCCTGCTTTAAACTTAGAAACTCCTAAAATTGGAAAAAGAATGCCACGATATTTATCTCTTGACGAGAGTAAAAAATTATTAAGTGCTACTATACAAGATGATAATGACAGAAACAAGGAACGAGATTTTGCAATAATCACACTGTTTTTAAATTGTGGTATGCGTTTATCAGAATTAGTAGGAATAAATATAAATGATATTGAGTTTTCAGAATGTAAAATGAATGTAATTGGTAAAGGAAACAAAGAAAGAACTATATATTTAAACAAAGCTTGTATGGAAGCTATTAATCAATATTTATCCATAAGGCCTAAACAAGGAATTCGTTCTGGTTCAGAAAAGGCTTTATTCTTAAGTGAAAGATTAGAAAGAATTAGCAATCGAACAGTGCAATATATAGTAAAAAATGAATTAACTAAAGCTGGGCTTGATACTAATAAATATTCAGTTCACAAACTAAGGCATACTGCTGCAACTTTAATGTACCAATATGGAAATGTTGATATTAGAGCTTTACAAGAGCTTTTAGGGCACGAAAGTATATCTACCACAGAAATATATACACACGTAAATAATGATCAAATTAGGCATGCAGTTGAAGATAACCCTCTTGCCAACTATTAAAAAAGTATTCTTTAATTGTAGCTCGTAATGAGTAACAATATAAAGAATACTTTTTATTTATAATTAAGAAATTAAATTTAATGTATCTCTTGCAATTACCATTTCCTCATCAGTTGGTATTACAAATACTTTTACCTTAGAATCTGGCTTTGATATTTCTCCTTCATCTCTAAATTCGTTATTCTTTTCTTCATCAAAATCTACACCCATAAATTTCAATTTCTTGCAAACCTTATTTCTTATTCTAAATTGATTCTCTCCAATTCCTCCAGTAAATACAATTGCATCTATTCCTTCCATAACAGCTGCATATCTTGCTATATATTGAGCTATAGTAGAAACAAATTTATTTATAGCAACTATTGCATCTGGATTTCCTTCATTTGAAGCGTTTTCTATTTCTCTAAAATCTGGAACTAATTTACACATAGCAGTTAGACCTGACTTTTTATTTAAAATGCTTTCCATTTCATCAGGGGTTAAATTTTCTTTTTTCATAATAGCTGTAACAACTGATGGATCTAAGTCACCAGAACGTGTAACCATTGCAATTCCTCCTAATGGTGTTAACCCCATTGAAGTATCTACGCTTTTCCCTCCTTGTACTGCACATATACTAGCTCCTTGTCCTAAATGGCAAGTAACTATTTTTAAATTTTCTATATTTTTATTCATAAGTTTTGCTGCTCTTTGTGCAACATATTTGTGTGATGTGCCATGAGCTCCATATTTTCTAATTCCATATTTTTCATAATACTCATATGGTATTGGATATAAATAATTTTCCTTTGGCATTGTTTGATGGAATGCAGTATCAAAAGCTGCTACCATTGGTACTCCAGGCATAGCCTTTTGGCAAGCTTTTATTCCTAATATGGCTGCTGGGTTGTGTAATGGAGCTAATTTTGCACAATCTTGAATTCCCTTTAAAGCCTTTTCATCGATTAATACAGATTTATCAAAAATTTCTCCACCACCAACAATTCTATGTCCTATAGCATTTATTTCTTTTAGGCTTTCAATAGCTTTATGATCTGGATTTAATAATTCTTTCATAATTAAATTTAATGCTTCTTCATGATTCATTGCAACTTCATTATAAACAAATTTCTTCCCATCAATTTTATGTGTTAAAAATGACTCTTTCTCCCCTATTCTTTCAAAATTTCCTTTAGTTATAACGCTTTCATTATCCATATTGATTAATTGATATTTTAGTGATGAACTTCCACAATTTAAAACTAGTATTTTCATTATTTTTTCTCCTTATTAATTTTATTTTATTAAACTTGCTGTTTCCCTTGCTATCATTAGCTCTTCGTTAGTAGGAATAACCCAAACTTTTACCTTAGAACTTTCTTTAGAAATATCTTTTTCCATATCTTTTGTTGTATTATTTATTTCTTCATCTAATTCTACACCCATAAATCCTAAGTATTTACATACATCAGATCTTGTAATAGGTCCTTTTTCTCCAACTCCTGCTGTAAATGTTATAACATCCACACCATTCATTGTAACGGCATATTTTCCTATATATTGAGCAATAATATAATCGTATTCTTTTAAAGAATCAATTGCTCTTTGATCGCCTTGTGCAATGGCTCTTTCAACATCTCTGTTATCAGAAGAAATTCCTGATAATGCATACAAACCAGATTTTTTATTTAAAATATGTTCCATTTGAGCTGGATTTAAATTTTCTTTCTCCATCAAGAATGTAACAACTGATGGATCCAAATCTCCAGACCTGCTTCCCATTGCTACACCTCCTAATGGTGTTAGCCCCATTGAAGTATCTACGCTTTTTCCGTTTTGTATAGCACAAATGCTTGCACCTTGACCAATATGGCAACTAATAATTTTTAAATCTTCAATTGGCTTTCCCAATAATTCTGCTATTCTATTTGCTATATATTTATGAGATGTGCCGTGAGCTCCATATTTTCTGATACCATATTTTTCATAATATTCATATGGTATTGGATATAAATAATGCTCTTTTGGCATTGTTTGATGAAATGCTGTGTCAAAAACTGCTACATTTACTTTCCCCGGTAAATTTAATTCACAAGCTTTTATTCCTTGCAAATGAGCAGGATTATGTAGTGGCGCAAATACGATTGCATCCTCTATTCCCTTTTTTACATCTTCATTTACAATAACTGATTCTTTAAATTTTTCTCCTCCATGTACCACTCTATGTCCTATCGCAGTTATTTCGTCTAAACTAGAGATTACAGGATATTTTGGATCAGTAAATTGTTTTAATACAAATTTAATTGCTTCCCCATGATTTCTAGCAATTACATCATATCTGTATTTTTCGCCATTTACTTTATGAGTAACAAAAGAATCATAATGACCAATTCTTTCAAAATAGCCCTTAGCCATTACTGTTTCATCTTCCATATTAATCAGTTGATATTTTAATGATGAACTTCCACAATTCAGTACTAGTATTTTCATACTTACCTCCTATTTTATTTTATATTTTGAGCTTGAACCGCAGTTATAGCTACTACACCAGCTATATCAGAGCTTGAGCAGCCCCTAGATAAATCGTTTACAGCTTTAGAAATTCCTTGGCATAGCGGTCCATATGCCTCTGCTTTTCCAAATCTTTGTGTTAGTTTATATCCAATATTTCCAGCATCCAAATCTGGGAATATTAAAATATTTGATTTTCCCTTTAATGGGCTATTTGGTGCTTTTCTTTCCGCTATCTCTGGAAGTATAGCTGCATCTAATTGTATTTCTCCGTCACATATCAAATTCGGCTTCTTGCTTTTTAATAATTTCGTAGCTTCTACAACCTTTTCCGTTAATGGCGAATGTGCGCTTCCCATTGTAGAATATGAAAGCATTGCTACTTTAGGTTCTTTTCCTACTAATTCTTTAAAACTCTCTGCTGATGATATTGCTATTTCTGATAATGCTTCTGCATCAGGGTATTCATTAAGTCCACAATCTGCAAAAACAAAAATTCCATTTTCCCCATAGTCACATTCTGGAACTACCATTACAAAAAATGCAGATACCAATTTTGTATTTGGTGCAGTTTTTAAAATTTGCAATGCTGGTCTTAGTGTATCAGATGTAGGGTGATTTGCTCCTGAAACAAATCCATCTGCATCTCCAGATTTTACCATCATTGTAGCAAAATATCTGCTATTTGTTTTTAAAAGTTCTTGTGCCTGTTCAATAGTCATTCCTTTTGCTTTTCTTAATTCATATAAATCATCAGAATATTTTCTAAGTTTAGTTGATGTCAATGGATTTATTATTTGAACTCCATCGATCTTTATATCATTCTCTTTAGCCAGATTTTTAATTTCATCTGTATCACCTATTAATATTATATTAGCAAAACCTTCGTTTAAAACCATTTCTGTGGCCTTTAAAACCCTCACATCATCTGCTTCTGGCAATACAATATTTTTTATATCTTTTCTAGCCTTTTCCTTCATTGTATCTATAAAAGTCATATTAATGTCCTCCTAATTAATTTTACTCCTTTATTATATATGCAAATTTGGAAAAGTACAAGGTCTATTTTTTATATATTATTTGTGATTATAATTCATTTGTGATAATGTCTTAATAAATCATTTGAGAAAATGTCTCAATTA
>OCMB01000129.1_pt1 | contig 15064 bp, 17 predicted proteins | sample 1496101 | NCBI WGS metagenome assembly OCMB01 (sample SAMN01760949, study PRJEB22395) | human gut metagenome | reverse complement strand
TTGGATTTGTTCTAACAATTTTACAATTTTTCCATCAGCTATCGGTTCGCATAGTGCCGCTCCAATATAGTAAACCGCCATAAGAGTAAGCAATTTTATTATTGGCACAACACATATTGATATTATTATTATTACCCCAACAAATCCAACTGCATTTTTTAGTACATTTGTGCAACCTAAAACTGTTTCAACTGCATCACCGTAGTATTTTTCCAACGACTGGTATAACAGTAGATACTGCCGCCTTCGTAGTTTTTACAGTTAAGCCATCCACTCCACTTGTAATATTACCTTCCAGTGAGCTTACGCCAACAAATACTGTCATTATTATTCCTAATACCCATAATGTGGTTGAGTTTATAAATTTAGATAATTTATTTATTTGTATCTTGTCTGAAATGTTTGCAACTATACTTAAAGCTATTGATATTAGAGAAAATGGTATTATCAATTTCGTAATTATATTTCCCGTTAATGTGATTATAAATAGTATCAACGGTTGCAGCATTGTAGCAGATGCTATACTTCCAGTTGCCAGCATTAGTGTAATAAGTATTGGCAATAAACAATTCATGAAACCTACTAGGCTCTCTATTGATGCTTTTACCATATTTATTATATCTGCAAAATTTTTCATAACTATGGTTACTATTAAAATATATGTAGCAAAGTAAATAATTTGTGATATTGATTTATTTTCTAACCCATCGGATATACTTTTTAATATACTATGTATTACTATTATAATAATTATGCTTGCAATTGCTGTAATGCTTGAAACAGCTTCTTTAAAGAAGATTTTCAAAACCTTATTCCAAATATTATTCGAGCTTACATTACCTTTTATCGCTTCAGTTAAAATCGTTGACACATCTGTATCTTCTAGCACATCAGATTTATATTTTTCTGCCTCTTCTATAAAGCTAGTTATTCCCAAACTATTTGTCTGGCTTTTCATTATTTCATTTGTGCTTGCATAACATTTGTTTTCAAATAATAGCATTATTGCAATAAATATAAACACTACTTTTGCCTTCATTTGCTCTCCTTCATAGGATATTTTTAAGGTAGTACTTTTATAATAGTTTCTAGCAAACTACTAATAATTGGTATAGACATAGACATAATCACTATTTTTCCTCCAAAATCAACTTTGCTTGCTATAGCACTTTCCCCAGAATCCTTACAAATGCTTACAGTATATTCTGTTAAAATAGCTATACCAGTTATTTTTATTAGCAATACTAGAAATTGATTATTTATCGTTGTCTTATTAGCTAGATTTTTTAAAATATCTATTATTCCAGATATTTTTCCAATTGTTAACGCTATAATCAGAATTCCTGCTATTATTGATACATAAACTGCAAATTCCGGTTTATACTGTTTTAAGATAATTATAATAATTAATGATATTAATCCTATTCCAATTATTTTAACAATATCCAAATTACTTCCTCCACATTATAAATTAAATATTGTTCTTACAGTGTTAAATAAGCTGCTTATTTCTCTTATTACCATTGTTAAAACTATTATTAAGCCTGCTAAAGTTGTCATCATAGCTTGGTCTTCTCTGCCAGCTCGTACCAATACTTGATATAAAACTGCAACAAGTATTCCTATTGCTGCTATTTTAAATAATAAATTAATATCCATAAAAACTCTCCTTTATTTAAATTAATATTATTGCAATAACTAAACCAATACTTGTTCCTAATACCTTGTACAACTTTTCGTTTTTATTCTTTTCAATTCTAGCTTCCTCAATCTGTTTATCTATAAGCTCTCTTATTAAATTTATATTATTTATTTGTCCATCCAAATCAGAATTTCCTAATAGTGTTGCTAAACTTTTTATTATCTCTATATCTTCTTTATTAAAGTTTGTACCTTTTTCTTCTTCCTCTAAGCTTCTTTCCCATGCATTAGACGCCAAATCATTTTCCATATACAAACTTGCTTTTTCAAATATTTTTGAAATGTTTTCTTTTAACTCTTCAGATATTTCTTTAAAAACATCTGGAATAGTTTTATATGTAAATTTTATCTTACTTTTAAATATGTCCATTGCTTTATTAAATTCTTCTAAATCTTTTACTCTACACGAATATTTTTTTGAGTACAATATTCCTATTGTTGATGATGCTAATAGCAACAGTAAGATACTTGTATATTTTATAAAAATCATAATACTTGTCCCTCATAAATTTACTATTACATATATATTCTGCCACATTAAAATTTAGAACTATTTTTTAAATTATTTCATATTTTTCTTTTTCAAAATTTAATCTATATATATCTGTAATATATTTTTCGTTGTCTCTATCCTTTATAAAAATTATTACATCAAAAACTTTATTCTTTAATAAGTCGTTTATAGCTGGATTTATAATTAAATCGTTAATATCTTTCCCATGAGTAGTAAATACACCTTTTATACCGCAGCTGGTAGCATATTTAATAGCTTCTGCATCTCTTATGCTGCCCAATTCATCTGCCACTATTACCTTTGGAGCCATAGACCTTATTGCAAGCCCCATTCCGATTGCTTTTGGAATATCACTAAACACATCGGTTCTTATTCCCAAATCATTTTGTGCTACGCCTTTATAACAAGCTCCAATTTCCCCTCTCTCATCCATTACACTAACATTTATCCCATTAAATTTTACGTTCTGATACACCTGAAACCCATTACTTATTTTCCTTACGATATCTCTTAATAATGTAGTTTTTCCAAGTCCTGGTGGAGATATTATTAGTGTATTTAATATATTGTTATGCTGCATATCAATTATGTGTTTTATAATGCTTTCACTGCAGTCTAATATTTGTTTACTAATTCTAAAATTTAAACCAGATATGTAATTTATATTTATTATTTTGTTATCCCTTACAACAGCTTCTCCCACAAGCCCAATCCTATGCCCTCCGCTTATAGTTATATATCCATTTATAATTTGCTCTTGATAAGAATACAAAGAATTCTCGCAGATTCTCTGCAATATGTAGTTAATCTCTTCTCTAGAAATATAATATTTTATTATTTCTTCTGATTTTCCTAATTTCAATATAATTGGCAAATTTAATCTTACTCGTATTTCTTCTAGGTTATTGGGACTTTTTTCTATGGCTTGTCTTAAAATTGTAGAGATATTAATAGGGAAGCATTTTAAAATATTATCATAGTTCATTTTTTCTCCTTTGCTTTTTTACAAAAATAAAAAGACCATATAATAAATATATGATCCTTTTTATTTTTTAGAACTATTTTTTACTAATTATTTTCACTATTATGATATACGTTCATTACATCATCTAATTCATCCAAGTTGTCCAATAATTTTTCCATTCTTTCTTGTGCCTTTTCATCTAATGTAACATAAGTTGTTGGAACCATTTGTACAGAAGCTTCAACAAAGCTTAAACCTTCATTTTCTAATGCTTCTCTTACTTTAGAAAAGTCTTCTGGTGATGTTGTTACAGTGTATATCTCTTCATCCGCTTCAAAATCTTCTGCTCCCGCATCTAAAGCTAGCATCATTATATCATCTTCTGATAACTCAGTTTCTACTTTATCTATTATTAATACTCCTTTTTTATTGAACATATAAGATACACATCCTGAAGTTCCTAAATTTCCTCCAGCTCTATCAAATACGTGTCTTACATCTGCTGCTGTTCTGTTTTTATTATCTGTGCTTGCTTCTACTATAACAGCAACTCCATTTGGTCCATATCCTTCATATGTAATCTCTTCGTAATTCTCATTGCTGCTTGAAGCTTTTTTGATTGCATTGTTTATAGTATCATTAGGCATATTAGCAGCCTTACATTTTGAAATAACATTTTTAAGTTTAGAGTTCCCAGCCGGGTCAGGTCCACCTTCTTTTACTGCTATTAATAATTCTCTTCCAAGTTTTGTGAAGATTTTTCCTCTTGCTGCATCAGCTTTTCCTTTTTTGGCTTGAATGTTATGCCATTTGCTATGTCCTGACATGGTTAATTCCTCCTTTTCTTTTTATAAAAAATCATTATAAATTGTAACATATTTTTTATGTTTTGTGTAGACCTTTTTTAATATTTTTGTATTTTACTACTTACAATACGAATAAAGCAACTAGCAGATCTATCAGTTAGTCGCTTTAATTAACAGAAAATATTAAATGTCAAAAATTTTTCCTACTTTACTTATAGCATTTATTAAGTCATTATATTCTATTTCTTCAGCATAAAAATTATCTTTTTGATACCTTTTCCATTGTCGTTGCATTTTACTATCATTTGCGATTTTCTCCACTATCTTCTTCCAATCTTTTATTATTTCACTTGTTCCTCTATATTGTGCTGTTAAAGTTATCGCATCTTTTAAGGTTCTTTTATCAATAATTTTGCTTTGAGTATTTATAAGCATATAAACATCGTAATAATCCCTAATTCTTGTTGAAAGCACACCTCTTTTTACAATAGCTTCAAATTTTTCGGCAATGATAGTTTCTACATTATATGACCATATTTGTATTTTTCTATCTTCTAGCATTAATGTAAAACTATACTTGATTTCTTTATATGTAATTTTGTCTCCTGTTGTAATATCTATTTTCATTATAACTGGCATTTCATTATTATATTTTGCTTCAAATGTAATTCTATATCCACCATAATCATCATCTTCTCTAATTAATTCAACCTTGTTAATTTTTAATGTCACATTATCATCAATTTCTATATTACATATTTCATCCATAATATTTGTAATATTATCTTTTGTTAATGGAAAGCCTTTTATTGTTGTGTCCATATCCATTGTAGTTCTGCTATCAATTCCAAGCATTGCAGATATTAACATTCCTCCCTTTAATATAAAATTATCTTTATATTTTGAAATTGATATTCTTTCTAATAGCCTTTCTAGCATATATGTTTGTAAAACTGATTGTGCTGTTACATTATTTTCTTTTGCCATGTTATTTATTATAGCTTTAAAACTCATTGTATTTCTTTTCAGTTATAACACCTCCATATAATTCTTTAATATACTTTGTATTTTAAATTCTTCTGCATATTCATATAATAAAATTAGATTTTTTTCTTTTTTCTTAATGTATCCTTTTATAGCATTATTAAATATTTGTGGATCTATCTTATTTCTATCTCTAATAATATCACATATTGTTCTTTCCATATCGTATATTTGTATTGTTGTTCCATCTTGTAGTCTCATCTCTTTTAATCCTAAAAGATGTTTTTCTTTTTTTATATAATGAACATTTATAGATTTATCATGTACAGTTATATAGCTTGGAAATGTCATATCCATTCTTATTGGTGTTCTATCTGTTAGATCATAAAAATATAATGCTGTATTATGTGAAAAGATTCCTTTTTTATATTTTTGTCCTAAGATAAAAAATTCATTTATTTCTTTATCTTCTTCTACATATACTCCTTTTGATACTTTTTTCAAATATCCTGTTTCTTCTAGTTGCTTTATATATTGTCTATGAATGTAGTTTTCTTGTGCTTCTTTTACTAATAGTATGCCATTATTATTTTGTACTAGTCCTTTAATCTTTTCTATATTATCCATTAAAAATCACCTTCTTTTTTGACAGTCATACCTATATTATACATTATATCGGTATAGTTGTCAAATATTATGACTAGCTAAAATCCATAAATGAATTTTATTATAGATTCGTTTTATGGCTTTTAGCTTAATCTATTTGTTCTAAATTAATCAACTCATTTTTTCTAAAAGTTAACTTTAACAAACATGGTGATTTTATATTTAAAATTGTATTTTTCTTATATACAAGTTCAACATTATCATTTACCGTACACCAATTTAATAAAAAGAACTTTATTGCCCCTCCATGACTAACTACTGCAATTCTTTTTCCCTCATATTTTTTAAGTATTCTATCAAAAAATTTATTCATCCTATCTCTAGTTTGTTCTGCACTTTCTCCATCGGATGTTCTGAATGTTCTATCTAATAATTGTTCTTGTGAAGGATCTCTCGTACTTTTATCCTTCATAAATTTTTCTAATTCCTTTAAATTTCCTAATTTTCTTTCACTTAAGTCGTTATCTAAATTAAAAGGTAAATTATTTACATTTGCAATATATTTTGCTGTTGCTTTAGCTCTAGTATAACTACTTGACCATATAATATCTAAATTTTTTAATTCTGCATTTTCGCTTAATTTTTTTGCTTGTTCTTCTCCTTCTACTGATAATATTTCTTTTTCATTAATCATTTGAGAATCTTCATTAGTATTTCTAATGCCATTCTCATCAACAGTTTCGGCATGTCTAATTAAATATACTATTGTATCTTCCACTTTATTAAACCTCCTTTTTTCTTTTTATAATTTTCTTCCAATAACTTAAAATTGTAGTATCTTAATTATTCCCCACAGATTGTACAGAAAAGGATTAGAGCTTTTACTCTAACCCTCACTTTTTTAAGTTCCAATTTTATGGCTGGATTCACCAACTTTTTTTGCTATTACTAGCAATATTATTATATGCTAGTTTATAAAATTATTGCATCCAATATTACTATACCATATTTTTTATGTTTTGTGTAGTCTTTTTCATTATTTTTTCCAAGTTATCGCTCTCATTCCTTTTGGTGCTCCCCATGGCACTCCTGAAATGGCACCTTCTTTATTATCTATTACAATACTCTCTAAATTATTACACCTCTCAAACAAATCCTCTCCCATATTAGTTACTGTATCTGGTATTGTTATTTTCTTAAGATTTGAACATTGTGAAAAAGCTGCACTATCTATTTTTCTAACTCCACTCTCTAATATTACCTCTTGCATTCCTTGTACATCAAATGCAAGGTTTCCAATATTTTCAACAGTTCCTGGCACAGTAAAGCTTCCTGTTATTTGATATAATGCACATATTAAAGTCTTCTTGTCCTTCGAATATAATATATTGTTTTCAATTGTATAATATGGATTTTCTTCGCTTATTTCAACTGTTCCAGCATAATTTATTACTTTAAACATAGGAGATATTGACGATACATTTTTGCCTATCAATATTTTCTTAAATTTGTTATTTTCTCTCAATGCTCCTGATAATATTGTTTGTAGACTTTCTGGTAAAATAATATTTTCTGCATTCACAGCTTGTTTAAAACAATAAGCATTTAAAGTTAATATTCCTTCTTCTATATTTATATCTTTTTCTTTTGAATAGCATACTATTAACGCCTTGTCATCTTTTGTATATAATATTCCATTTTCTGATATATATTTCGTATTATTTGTTGCCACTTCTATTTTATTTATACTTGTTGGCAAACTGCCTGCATCTACAAAAGATGTCAATGTGGATGGTATAATTATTTGTTTTATATTTGTATATTTTGCTATATTCATCCCAAAGTTCTTTAATCCTTCAGGAATATCCAATGTATCACTTGATAGTATTTCATTTGTCATGAAAATAATATCGGCTCCATCTGCTGTTTTTAATATTCCATTGCTAAAAACATAACTTTGGTTATCTTCTAAATTAATTTCTTCTAATTTTAAGCAGTTGTCAAATGCAGTTGAATTAATGGTTTGTACTGTACTTGGTATTGTTACTTTTCTTAAATTAATACATTGCGCAAAACAATGATCACTCACAACATTGTTTCCATTTTCAAATACAGCCTCAATCAATGAAGTGCAATCGCAAAAAGCATATCCACCTAGATTTCTAACTTTAGAAGGTATTGTAGCTGTCTCTAATTTTTCGCAGCCATAAAAAGCTAGTGCGCCTATAGTTGATAACGATTGTGGTAAGGTTATACTTTTTAAATTAGAACATCCATTGAATGCTTGATATCCTATTTTTTGTATTCCCTCTTCTAATATAACCGTTTCTAGTGTTGTATTGAACGCAAATGCACTGGTTGCTATAGTTTTTACTGTTCCTGGTATTATTATTGTTTTTAATCCCGTTATTCCTGAGAAAGCTCCTTCGCCTATTTCTGTTACACTATTTGGAATCGTTAATGTCCCGTTTTCATCCATTAATAGCAAATTACCATCTGATGATTGCAATACTCCATCTTTTATATCGTATGGATTTGGTTCCACTCCTACTGCTTGTGCTACTTTTAATATATTCTTATCTTGGGTATTTACCGTTAATTTTCCTTTCACTACTTCCAAACTATCTAAATATTCATCTTTAACATCTTTTATTATATCTTTTATTGTTTTCTCATCTTCAGATGTTTTTGTATTATAATATAAATTATTTTTTCCTGCTGTCAGGCTTGATTCATAAAATTCTGAATTTTCTGTTTTTTTATCCGCTATGAACATTGCTAATTGCTCTTTATATGAACTTAAGTCATTACTTATTCTTGCCTGTTTTGCACGAGTCATTATTCCATTGTTTCCTATCAATAAATTCAAACTTACTCCAGCTAATATTAATAGAACTACTATTGTTACCACTAATGCAACCAATGTAATTCCTTTTTTATTTTTTGCACTTTCAATAGCTAATTTCTTCATTATATAAGATTCCTTTCTCTATTTTCTTTGGTATTTCCATGTTTTTATTACCTTTTCCAACTTCCTTAAGTTACATACTTAAAGAAATCTTTTATATAAAAATTATATCAATAAAGAACTTGTATTTCAAGCAAAATCTTAAAAAATTAAATGAAATTTTTTAATCTTCATTTTAATTGATTTTTAAAGAAGCTAAAACGTTGAAAGCTATTGTATCAAGCGTTATAACGAATTTGTTTTATAATATTTACTTCGTTAAGTATGTAACTTAAAGAAAAATAAAACATACTTGTTATAATTTTTTAGAATTAATTAAAACAGTATGTTTTTTCATTTCTATAAATTTTTAAGTAACCTTTTTAAATTTTTTTAATATTCTATATAGAGATATTTTTAAGGGAAATACCCTATATGGAGGTTTATTATGAATGTAAGTGTAAAACACGTTAATTTATTAACACTTATGAATTTAGCATGGGAACAACATATAATGTGGACTAGGATGCTTTTAATTAGCATTGCAGATAATCTTGGAGATTTAGATGCTACTAGGGCACGTCTATTGCAAAATCATAAGGATATAGTAAATATATTTAGAAGATATTATGGAAATACTGTCGCAAACAAAATTGAAAGGCTATTAACAGAACACTTAGAAATTGGAGAACGTTTAATAGTTGCATTAAAGAATAACAATAAGAGGTTAGCTACGGAGCTAGACGCTAGATGGCATAAAAACGCTGACGAAATGGCTGATTTTTTTAGTTCTATAAATCCTTACTATTCTAGAGAAATGCTTAGAAAAATGTTTTACGAGCATTTAAAATTAATTTCTGATGAAGTTAGTGCTCGTTTAAAAAAAGACTATCGTGCAGATATACGTGCATTTGATAAGATTCAACAAGAAATTTTAGATATGGCTGAATTTTTTGTAAATGGAATAGTAAAACAATTTTCAAATTTATTCTAATTTATCATAGCGCTTTTACACCCATTGGGTTTATCAATCCCAGTGGGTGCATTTTAATTTTATAGTTAACAGTATGTTTCATTTTTTATTTTATTTATTAATTATCACCAGTCCATTCTATCGCTCTTAATCCAAATGGGCTTCCAAAAGGACTTCCTGTAATTGCATTTTCCTTTCTATGAATTATAATTTTGTTTGTTGCTGTTGCTCCGTAAAAATGCAGTTGGAAGAATTTCTTTTATCGTATTGGGAATTTCTATATTTTTAAGACTATAGCATGAAAAAAATGCATGGTTTTCTATTCTTTCAATTTTCAATAAATTTATTTCAGTAATTCCATATTGATATGCAAACGCTGAAGTTCCAATTGTTTTTACACTATCTAAAAGATTAAACCTGCCTTTTATCTCAGTAAATACAGTTATTATTTTATCTTTATTTTTATTATATAATACTCCATTTTCTAATATATAATTTGAATTTTCTTTATCTATTGTTATATTTATATCATACTTTCCTAGTGCTATTAATGGATTTATATTATTCACATATTTTCCTAATATTACTTCTTTTAATTTTTTATTTTGTGAAAACACTTGATTTTCTATTTTTTCCGTTTTTTCATTAAGTTCTATTTTGGTCGCATTAGTTGCTCCTTTAAACGCAAATTGTTTTACCTCTTTTGCTGGTCCTTTTAAATTTATCTCACTTGCTTTTGAATAACAATAAATTAATATTTCTGGTTCTGTTTTTGTATAAATACAATCTTCTACCGTTTTTAAATTTTCATTATTTGTTGCTATTACAACTTGGCTTATATTTTGCGGTAGATTTCTTGCACTTATACTTTTTGTATTTGCTGGAATTATCAATTTTGTTATACTATCCAATTTAGAAATATTACAAGAAAATTCTATTATACCTTCGGGTATTTCAAAAGTTGTTTTATTTTCATAATACTTGCTAGATACAAATATTATATTATCCATGCTTTTTGTCATTAGCAAACCATTAGAATACATAAAATTATTATTTTGATCATCTATTACTATATCTGTAAGTTCAAGGCAACTAGAAAATGCTGTTGCATCTATATATTCTACATTTTTGGTTATTGTAAAATGACTCATTTTGCAACCACAAAATGCTTCTCTTTGAATTTTCCTCACCTTGTCACCTCTAAGCTTTATTGATGAAATTCCTGTAAGTGAAAATGTCATTTCGTTTATTTCTTCTAGATTAGTTGGTATTTCTATTGTTTCCAACTTTCTGCATAAATAAAAGGCTTCTCTTCCTATGCTAGTTATTGTATCAGCCAACGATACATCTACTAAATTGCCACATTCTGCAAAAGCACTGTCCTCTATTTTTTCTACTCCTTCTTGTATGACTACTTTTTCCAATGTTGTATTACTTCTAAATGCATTTCTTCCTATTGTCTTCACTGTTCCTGGAATTATTATTGTTTTTAATCCCTCTACATTTGCAAATGCCCCTTCTCCGATTTTTGTTACACTATCTGGCAATGTTAATGTTCCTTGTTCATCTACTAGTAGCAGATTTCCGTTATTTGACATTAGTTCTCCGTCTTTTATTACATATGGATTTGGTTCTACTCCCACTGCTTGTGCTACTTTTATTATATTTTTATCTTGTGTATTTATCGTTAATTTTCCTTTTACTACTTCTAAGCTATCTAAATATTCATCTTTCACATCTTTTATTATATCTTTTATTGTCTTTTCATCTTCTGATGTTTTTGTATTATAATACAAATTATTTTTTCCTGCTGTTAAGCTTGATTCATAAAACTCTGGATTTTCTACTTTTTTATCTGCTATAAACATCGCTAATTGCTCTTTATATGCACTTAAATCATTACTTATTTTTGATTGCTTCGCACGTGTCATTATTCCGTTATTGCCTATTAGCAAATTCAAGCTCACTCCTGTCAATATTAATAAAACTACTATTGTTACTACTAAAGCAACTAATGTAATTCCTTTTTGATTTTTTATATTTTCTTTTCTATTTTTGAATTTAACATTTATGTTTTTCATTATATTAGATTTCCTTTCCTTATTTTCTTTGGTATTACTACTTTTTTATTATCTTTTCCAACTTCCTTAAGTTATATACTTAAAGAAGTAAATTTACAAAAATTAAATTGGTAAAACAATTGATATAACTGTTTTACAGTGTTTCAGCTGTTTTTTATAACTAATTCAAATTAATACAAAAAAATATGCTTAATTTTTTTGTATTTTTCTTGAAATACAAGACTTTTATTGGTATAATTTTCATATAGAATTCATCGTTAAGTATATAACTTAATGAAATCATTTGATGATTTATTGTCTTTAATTTGCCTTTATTATAACAATATGTTTTATTTGTTTCAAGTATTTTTTGATTTTATAAATTTATTTTTTATAAAATTTTTTGACCAACTATATAATTTAAATATTTTTTAAGAATACAAAAAATAAAAATGAGATTTAAATTTTTTTAATTAAAATCTCATTTTTATAATATCTCTTTATATGATATTAATTAGTAATTTGCCTATTTCTTTTCTTTACTTCTTTTATCTTGTATTATTTGCATTTCTTTTTCCGTAATTAAAGTAACATTGTTTTCTTTTGCCCATGCTACACAGCCTTTTAAAACAGTACTTAGAAATACTCTTGGAACTTTCACTAATTTACTACAAGCTTCATCTGTAAATTTTATTTCCGGATCAATTCTTGATGCTGCATATTTTACAGTATCCAAACTTATTCCTTTACTTGCTGGAATAGGCTCTGCAATTGGTCTTCTAAATTTAGTATACCAGAAGTTTTTATTATCTCTATATCCATAATCAACTGGTACTCTTGGAAAACTGTTATAATTTACTCCATCTATTATTGCATTGTAGTACTTAGGCTTCATTAATATATGGTCTATCTTTAATATAAAATGTGCACCAAATTTGCTTGTTATTCCATTAAATTGATGATATGGTGGAAGATATTCTTCTTGAACAGTATCGTTTTCTGCTCCATCTAATTCTCTTACCCATGTACATTCAAACACTTGAAAAGCTTCTTGTACTATTTTTGGAAATTGTTCATTTGGATTTTCTCTTGCGTTTTTTCCATCTACTAAATTAAATATGCAATCTTTCATTTTTTCTTCTGTTGTTTCTCCTGGGTATCCTAATCTTACCGCTTCTTTAAAATACCTTCTATTATCTGTAATAAAATTGATAGAGCACTTGCCTGTTCTTAATATGTTTTTAGCAGTATTAGAGCTATTTCTGCAACACAATACCATAGCATAATAATCTTTTCCAGCTATATAATATGGAAAACATAGTGAATATGAACCCAAATTTGTTTGACCACTCTCACTTAAAGTTCCTATTTCTGTAGTTGGCATTGGAAAAAAGCTTGAAGTTTGATAAAAATTATCCACAATCCTCAAATCTTTAAATCCATTTAACTCCTCAATCTCGTTTTTCTTGCCTTACATCTTGTTTCCTCCTTTGAATATTATAATATGTTTATTTCCTTTTCTAATTGACTAATAAAATATTTTCTATTAGTTCTAATAGATTTTGGTTTAAAATCCTCAGCTTGTTTTAAGACTTCATCTAATTTAGCAAAATCTTCTAAGGCTAATATATAACCTTTTTTGCTAAAATTTTCTAGTATTTGCAATTGGTGGTCATTCACATGTTCACCGTATTTTGCTAATCTCGCAGCTGCTATTATCTTTTTTCTTTTCTTTAAAGCTGTAAGTATAGTACCCACACCAGCATGGCATATAATTAAATCCGCTTTATCTATTAAATTTTCAAACTCTTGCACTCCTATATAATCTCTTATCTCCATATCATCAGATTTATATTTCGTACTACCAGCTTGAACTATTATTTTCTCTGATTTTTTTATATTGCCTTTATCTATTTGCTTTTGAATAGCATTTAACAATCTTGTAAATTGTTTGTCTTGAGTCCCTAATATTACAAATATCAATAAATCCACCCCCAACAGACAGATTTCGGATAAACTTTATGAAGTTCTTCCCATTGTACCACAAATGTATCTGCTATTGGATATACAAGCCTACCCGCTACAGTACCTACGGTTCTATTGGCAAATGTTTCTATAAAAATAACTTTACTGCCAAAAATCTTTGCTATATAGCACATTGGTACTGCTGTATGTGTACCAGTTGTTACAATAACTTCAGGCTGGTATCTAAAAAAGTAATATAGACTAATAAAACTATTTAATATGAATTTAAAAATATATCTTATAGGATATTTCTTAGTCCCGTATATCAAAAAATGAATTCTATTTCCATATTCTTCTTTTAAGCTATCATCTACTTTTGTTTTTTCTGTAATTATACAGTACATATTTTTAGCTTCGTCATTATTTATATAATATATTATAAAAAATTTAGTTACTTTTTTGTTTCCTGTTTTTACTATCAAGGATATTTCTTCATTTTTCCTTATTATATATTCTTTATTCATAATTTCTCCTTCATGAATATTATACAAGAAAAAAACTACTCATTTCAAGTAGTTATTTGTTAATTAAGTTTTTTCTTCCTTTTTGTCTTCTAGATTTTAAAATATTTGTACTCCTAGAAAGAAAACCTTGTTTTTTTGCTTTGTTGTTTTTCTTTGCAACCGGTGTTAATTTCATTTTTTTATTCCTCCCAACTTTTTTTGCTTGACTTATAAGATTATAAACTATAGAATATTATTTGTCAACTTTTTATTTTATTCACATATTAACATTTCATGTGGATAAACTTATTAACAGTGTGAATTTGAAAATTGTTGATAATGTTAATAAGTGTGTCAAACATAGGTAAATTGGTGAAAAATGGTGTTGATAAGTTGTTAATAAGTCATGTTGATAACATTTTTTTAAAATTTATACTTCCTAAAATGAAAAAAATGGGTTACAATGTATGTGGATAAGTTCTTTACTGTGGGGTGATGAGTTATGGACAAGGTTAAAATTTGGAATGATTTTATAAACGAACTTAAAAATAAAGTTTCTGATGTTACTTTTAATACATGGTTTATAAATCTTAAGTTATTAACAATTAATGATAAAGACATTGTTATAATTGTTCCCTATTCTGTGCATAAGAACCATATTATCAACAATTATATGGATATTATTGAGGAAATTTTTCTTAATATTACTGGAAAAAACTTGAATATTGTGTTCTGTTTAGAGGGCGAATATAAAGAGAATACTCTTGATAATATTGAAAAGATAGGGTTAGACGATAGTGTTATTGAAAATTTTGTTGAAGCAAGAAAAACTAATTTAAATCCTAAATATACTTTTGATAATTTCGTGGTAGGTGACTCAAATAGGTTTGCATTTAGTAGCTGTTTATCAGTTGCGCAGAACCCGGGAAAACTATATAATCCATTATTCTTGTATGGTAAAAGTGGACTGGGAAAAACACATTTAATGCATGCGATTGGAAATTATATTGTTCAGAATACAATATTCAAGTTTTTTCCAGT
>OCMB01000126.1_pt1 | contig 15451 bp, 14 predicted proteins | sample 1496101 | NCBI WGS metagenome assembly OCMB01 (sample SAMN01760949, study PRJEB22395) | human gut metagenome | reverse complement strand
TAAAAAGCAAAAATCAGATCCACTAGAAATAGAAAATATTTAAAAAAATACCAATAGGCGAAATGTTTATGACATCTGTAGGACTTGCGGTTGCTGCTATTCCAGAAGGTTTGCCAGCAATTGTAACAATAATGCTTTCAATAGGAGTTACTAAAATGGCGAAGAAAAATAGCATTATTAGAAAATTGCCAGCAGTAGAAACTTTAGGAAGCAGTAACGTTATTTGTTCCGATAAAACTGGAACTTTAACTCAAAATAAAATGACAGTTACGAGCATAAGAAATGCTTTTGGAGAGGCAAACCAGGAAGATAAACTAAAAATATTAGAATTGGGGATGATGTGCACAGATACTCAAGAGCAAAATATAAATGGATCAAGAACCATAATGGGAGAACCTACAGAAGTAGCTATTGTAAATGCAGGTGTGAAAAATAACTTAAGTAAGTTAAGTTTATATACGAATATGAAAAGGGTAAAAGACATTCCTTTTGATTCTACAAGAAAAATGATGACAACAATTCACAGAATAAACCATGGATACAGAATAATTACGAAGGGAGCACCGGATGTATTATTAAAAAGATGTAGCCAATATTATCAAAATGGACAAAATGTACCAATTTATAGCAAGAAAGAGCTGATAGAAAAACAGAATGATGACATGGCAAATTCTGCATTAAGAGTAATTGCAGTAGCGTATAAAGATGTAGAACAGTTGCCGAATTTTATAGATAGTAAATCAATAGAAAAAGATTTGAATTTTGTAGGATTAATAGGGATGATAGATCCACCTAGAGAAGGAGTAAAAGAAGCTGTAAAAACATGCAGAAAAGCTGGAATAAAAACTGTAATGATTACAGGTGATCACATTCAAACGGCAAAAGCAATTGCAAAAGAGATAGGAATATTTAGAAAAGGTGATTTAGCAATAGATGGAATAAGCTTAGATAAAATGAGCCAGGAAGAGCTAAATCAGAGTATAATGCGATATTCTGTATTTGCAAGGGTTTCGCCAGAAAATAAAGTTCAAATTGTGAAGGCTTTTAGAAGCACGGGAGCAGTTGTTGCAATGACTGGTGATGGTGTAAATGATGCTCCTGCACTAAAAAATGCTGATATAGGAATTGCAATGGGAAAAGGAGGAACTGATGTTGCTAAAAATGCTGCAGACATGATTTTAGTTGATGATAATTTTGTTACGATAGTGGAAGCGGTAAAACAAGGAAGAAATATATTTGATAATATAAAAAAGGCAATTCACTTTTTAATAGCAACTAATATTGGAGAGATAGTGGCAATTTTTGTAGGACTTTTATTAGGAATAAAATCGCCATTGCTAGCAATTCAATTGTTATGGATAAATCTTGTTACAGATTCATTCCCAGCAATTGCACTTGGCTTGGAAAGAGCTGAAACTGATATAATGAACAGATTACCAAGAAATCCTAAGAAAAGTATATTTGCAGATGGTTTATGGGGAAAGATTATAACAGAGGGTACAATGCTGGGAATGCTTACATTGTTGGCTTTCAGTATCGGAACAAAAAAATATGGAGTAGATGTGGGAAGAACAATGGCTTTTTTAGCATTGGGGTTGCTAGAATTAATACATGCGTTTAATATTAAGAGCGAAGGAAGTATATTCAAATTAAATATATTTGAAAATAAATTTTTAGTTGGAGCATTTATTTTGGGAGCAATATTACAAATAGGAGTTGTAATTATAGAGCCAATAGCACAAGTATTTAAATTGGTACAATTAAATACAACTCAATGGTTATATACAATTGTAATATCAATTTCACCAATATTTATTGTTGAAATACAGAAAAAATTGAATAGTTTGAAGCATATAGAGATAATAAACGAAACTGTTGAGTATAGTAAAAGTAAGTAAAAAAGAGAAAGTGGAAGATTATGGAAGATATTACTGCCAAAACAACACTCCAATAGTTGCAATAGTTGTAGAAAATGTTCTAAATGGGAGAAAACAGAATATTTTATTTGAAATTGCATAGAATATATGGTATAATTAAAAGCGTCGCAGTAAAAAGGAGAGTGAATTATATTTTAAGCAATAGAATAAAATACTGCACCAAAGAAATGTGGAAATTTGCGAGATGGATAATGATAGCATTGTTTATATTAGTTGCTATTATTATGATAAAATACAAACCTGTTTATGAAGTTTATTTAAATGGTGAGAAAATAGGTTATGTAAAAAGCAAAAAAAATATGGAAAATATTATTAATACAGAGCTTTTAATATCTGATAGTCCATATGCGATATTTTCTGAGTTGATAAAAGAACCAGAATATAAATTAAAATTAGCAGATATATCAGAGACAAACGAGAATGAAGTAAAACAGATATTACAAGCAGACGTAAAAACAATATATAAAGTTTACGCGATTACATTAAATGATGAGAAGAAAGCCTATGTAAACACATGGGAAGAGGCAGAGCAAATAATAGAAGAAATGAAAGAAGAATATGCTGATTCTACAGAGTTTAACATAGCAGTTATAGAAAATTATACAGAAAGTATAGATGATATAAGTGTATTAGAGCTTGCAGAGGCTCATGATGCTATAAATAATGATTTAAGAGTAATAAAAGATGAGCAAGAAAGAATTGCTGCTGCAACTTGTAACGGAGTATATTTAGCAGTAAAACCAGTATCAGGAAATATTACATCCAGATATGGAGCAGTAGAGAGCATAAGAGACCATACTCATGCGGGATTAGATATAGCAGCACCAGCAGGAACTACTATAAAAGCAGCAGCTGCTGGTACAGTATCTTATTCTGGCTGGATGGGTGGATATGGTTACCTAATAATAATAGATCACGAAAACGGAGTTCAAACTTATTATGGTCACTGTAGCAAATTATATGCTAAAGAAGGTGAAACCGTAGAAGCAGGAGATCAGATAGCAGCAGTAGGTTCAACAGGTAACTCTACAGGAAATCACTTACACTTTGAAATACGTGTAAATGGTAGTCAAGTAAATCCACAAAGATATTTATATAATTAGTAAAAAGCAAGGTACATCAATCTTGCTTTTTTATAATATTGTAACATAATATTCACAAAAATTTCACAAATATATTGTATTATACAATTAGTTTAAGATAATATATATAATATAATAATTCGAAAGGAAGTAAATAATAATGGAAAATAAAGGAGAAAAAGCAAAAGAGCCAGATGCAGTTATAGAAAATTCTGGCAAGGAATTTAAAGCAGTGAAATATAATGATTACAAAGAAAATCAAAAGAAAGAAAAATTAAATTTTAGTTTTATAAAAACTATAGGAGTCCCATTCTTGTGTGGAGTTTTAGGAGCAGGAGTTGTGTTAGGAACATGTTTTGGTATTCCAGAAATAAAAGATAGTATATTAGAAAATACAAAAAATGGAATAACGTCAACTTCTACTGCTGCAGCTTCAAACAGTACAATAAATACGCAAGCAGTATCATTACTTAATTATTCTGAAACAGGTATTGCTGTAGCACAAAAAGTATTACCATCAATAGTAGGTATTACAGTAGAATATCCAGTAAGTTCAATTTTTATGAATCAATCAACAACGGCAACAGCCTCTGGCTCAGGAATTATAATAAGCGAAGATGGATATATATTAACAAATAATCACGTTATAAATTCAAATTCATCATCTTCTTATTATGCGATAGGAGAAGCAAGCAAAGTTTCTGTATATTTATATAATGATGAAACTGCATATGAAGCAAAAGTAGTAGGAACAGATGAACAAACAGATTTAGCAGTTATTAAAATTGAAAAGGATGGGCTAACAGCTGCAGAACTTGGCAATTCTGATTCAGTTCAAGTAGGTGAAGTTGTTATGGCTGTGGGAAATCCATTAGGAATGCAAAGCAGTATAACATCAGGAATTGTAAGCGCAGTTAATAGAACAATTTCAGATAGTGATGGAAAAACTTATAATTTAATACAAACAGATGCAGCAATAAACTCAGGTAACAGCGGAGGAGCATTAGTAAATAGTCAAGGTCAAGTAGTTGGCGTAAACACTTTAAAAGTATCTGCAACTGGAGTTGAAGGTATGGGATTTTCTATACCAATAAATTCTGCAAAACCAATATACCAAGACTTAATACAATATAACAAAGTACGTAGACCATATATAGGAATATCTGGCAGAGATTTAGATGAAAATTTAGCAAAGACCAACAAACTAGTAAAAGGCATTTATGTAGTATCTGTTGATGATTTTTCAGCTGGAGAAAAAGCCGGAATTAAAGCAGGCGACGTAATTGTAAAAGCAGATGGACAGAGCATTACAACAATGAAGGAGCTAAATGAGATAAAGAATAAGCATCAAATTGGGGATACTATGACAATTACAGTAAATAGAAATGGAAAAGAAAAAGACTTAACAATACAATTGGAAGAGCAAAAATAGAGAATATAAAAAACCACAAGTATTTACATTCAGTTCACAAAAAGGGCAAAAAGTAGTGGTAATATATAAACATAGTTAGTAAATAGTTATACCGTACTAACTAAAAAACAAAAACATCCCCTTTTATTTTCGAACCAGCCACATGAGAATGGCTGGTTAATTTTATATTTATAAATTAATAAAAAATTGCAAACCTTTTGAAATTTTTTTATTAATACTATTGACAAACCAGCCTTTAATGTTGTACAATAACACTTGTCAACCAATATAGTACATTTAATGTATTACAATCTATATGCAGATGTGGCGGAATTGGTAGACGCACAGGACTTAAAATCCTGCGGTTGAATAAACCGTGCCGGTTCGATTCCGGCCATCTGCACCACTAGAACCTCAAGTGTTTCGGAAGATGAACTTGAGGTTTTAATTATAAAAATAGTGCAAAGTTCTAACAAAAGTTCTAACACTTTTCCAAAATTAGAATTTTTATAAATAGTTAGAAATGTATTTTGTAAAACAGATTACCTAAAGTGCAAGTTCGGTAATTTGTTCTTTTTTTGTATCTTTTGTATCTAATGCAAGTTTATCACTAATAACACTTGCAGAAATTCTTTTATTTTCTATATCAGCATGTGCATATCTTAATGTAGTCTGAAAATTAGAATGACCCAACCATATTTGTATATCTTTAACTGGTACTCCATTTTGAATTAACAAAGTACCACAACTATGTCTTAAGTCGTGTAACCTTATATGCCTTAGATTATTTTGTTCTAGTATTTTACTAAAAGTTTGAGTTACATATCCAGGTTTCATTAATTCTCCATTTTCCATTAAACAAATATATTCTTTATAATCATTGCAATAAGTATTACCATAAAACTTTTTATATTCTTCATACTTATCTTTATAAGTGTTTAATAAATCAGCAATAAAATCAAATAAAGGTAAAGTTCTATAACCAGAATCACTTTTTGCTCTATCTTTGAAAATGAATTGTGTAACACCATCAATTTTTCCACGTCCTACTGTATGTCTAATTGTTAATGTTTTAGCTTTGAAATCAATAGCATTCCATTTAATACCTATAACTTCTTCACGCCTTAATCCATATACACCAGCAATAAATACTGGCAATTCAATAGGTGTAGTTTTTATAATTTCCATTAGTTTTAGTAACTCATCTTGTGTATAATAATCTGCTGTATATTCTTTAGTTTTAATTGATTCCAATTTAGTAGCAGGGTTACTATCAATTATTTCTGTGATAACTGCACTTTTTAAAGCCTTACTAATATTTGCTCTATAATGTTTTACTGTATTTCCAGATAGTCCTTCTGCAAATAGTAAATCAAAAAAGTCTTGAATGTGTTTAGGCTTTAAATCAACTAATTTTATTTTTTTAGTTTTAAAGTACTTATATAATCTACCTTTAATAACTTGCTCATAACCTATATATGTTGTTTGTTCGACTTTTCCTTTTTGCTTTTCTAGCCATTCTAACATATAATCACAAAATAAAATATTTTTATATTTATCATATATGTTTGGATCTCTTAATTTTATTTTAGATTTTTGCTCATATTCAATTTTAAATTGTTCTAGTTTTTCTTCAGCCTTTTTCTTGTTTCCTTTTATAGTATAACCTGTTGGAATCCATTTGGGTTTTCTTTTTCCATAATCATCATATAAATTTAAAACTGCATAATACAGTCCTTTCTTTTTTTGTAAGCTACCTGTTATCATTTTTCTCCTTTCTGTTGTAACAGTTTATATTTAACTTATCATTGATATTTTGTTTATTATACCATGATAATCAAAAAAATCCTACTGTTCTGTCATTACATATTTGATAACATTAACTTTAGGAATTTTATATTCTCTGCCAACTTTTTTACTTTTTATTTTCTTTTCTCTTAACATACGATACGCAAGAGAGTTACTAATTCCACCTAGCATTTTTCTCATTTGTGTAAGATTTACAATGTCTGGGAAGTCTGTAAACATTAAAGTATAAGATTCTTTCATATCAGCCATATTTAGCACCTCCTTTAAGATTTAAAATAAAAAAAGACCTATTTATCAATAGGACTAATTAAATACTATAACAATATCTTTTCTTGTATTTTTGTGTTGGTATTTTAATATTCATATTTATTGATTTAGGAACATCACTACCAACTTTTAATTTTCTATCTATAACTAGATTGCCTTTACTATTTCTATGATATGCACTTGAATTCCATTTTCTATAAGCTAAATCACTTATTTCAGAAGAATAAGATAATTCTTTACTTGCTTCAATATGTTGTTGTTTAACAAATTCAAATAATTGTTTATCATTTTCATTTTGCCTTTTATTTCTAATCCATTCTCTTTTTGCAATTTTACGGTTTTCTTTACTAATTTGAGTTCTATATTCTTTTTCTTGCTCATATCTTGCATCTTTTTTTATAATCTTTGTTATATAAGATGGATCAACATTCAATTCTTTTGCAATAATAGTTGGCTTTTCGTGTTCATTATAATATTTGTCTAGTATATAGCTCTTGTTATCTATATTAATCACAACCTTTCAAATAATTTGGTAAAATTTGTGTCTACATATTTTTTATACAATTATAGCACTTGACATTTCATATTAATTGATGTAATATATTATTATATTTCAACTATTAATATTTGATACTATTATAAAGTAATAATTGTAATATGTCAATATATTACAATAAAAAATTTGAAAATTTTAAGGAGAATACAATAATGGAGTTTAATTTTAAAAGTAACAGTGCATATTCTTATATGAGATATGGTGGATATCAAGGAAAATATAAAGGAAAAGAATACTATATGGTTCCCAACCCAGAGGCTAGTATAAATATTAGGGATTTATATGATATGTTCAGTAAAATGGATTCAATATTGGTGGATTTATTAAATATAGGAAGAATATGTATAGATTCAGAAGATGATCAGACTAAGTTTACTTGTGCATATTTCTTTGTAGAGCAATATGGTTTACTAGGTTTTATGGTTGAAGCACCAATTAATGCAGATTTTCTATTAAATGAAGAGGTAACATTAAAAGAAAATAATTTTATTAATAAAAATTGTGTAATGAGAACAAAAGAATATTTTGATTTGTTTTTCCCATTCACAAAAGATAATGAAATGAATTATACAGTAACAAAGGGTAAAGTGAAGCTAGAAACAAATTCTGATTTGCAAAGAATGCTAAATCGTACATCTCTTAACAATCAATTAATTTATTCTAGTTTCTATTGTGAAAAAATAGATTGGATAATTGAATACGCAAAAAAAATGTATAAAACATTCAAAAAATATGTAGATTTAGCAAATAATAGTATAAATGATTATGATGAATATAGAGCAAGAGAAACTATAAATGATTATTACTTTTCTGGAATACCATATAAAATAAACATGTATGGAAATACACCAGAAATCTCTTGGCAACCTAATTGTTTAAAACAAGCAATAGATATGGCTTTTGGATTTATGCTTTGCAGTGAAAAAAATCCTTTAAAAATTTGCAAACATTGTGGTAAAGTATTTTATGCCAAAAACCCTAAAGCTGAATATGATAGTAGTCAATGTAGAAACCAAGCAAATGTATATAAAAGTAGAAACAAAAATAAAACAGATTAAAAATAATTATTGAAATTATAGAAAAAGCATTGTTTTTAAAATAAAATTAAAGTATAATAAATCCATCCTTTTCATAGAGAAAATCTTTGTGAAAGGAGGTGAACATTTTGAGTTCATTCGATTTAATTTGGCGATTAATTGTTTTATTATTACTTAGTAATAGTAAAGATGATGAAAACCAAAATTCTCAAGATTAGTACAAACTAATCAAAGGCAGTCTGGTCAACTGCCTTTATTTTTTGCAAAAAAATGAGATATGCGGTCAACATATCTCTGTGAACATTTAAGTTCTTCGATTTATTCTCTTGCTTAAGCTAAATATAGTATACTATATTTTTTATTATATGTCAAATGTTTTTCAAAAATTCATTATTTAAAAAAATTTATATTTTTTTAATCATCATCATCTAAATACTCAAATAATTTACTATCATAAAAATCTTTTATAGAAATTCCAAAGCCAATACATATATAGTAAATTGTATCAGAAGAAGGAGCTTTCTTTATAACTTTAAAAATACTTCTTATAGTTGAGGGATTAATTCCAGAAGCTATTGCTAGTTGATTTATATTCATATTGTTTAATTTGCATAGTTCATCTATTCTTTTTCTTGTTGCTTCTAGCAAAGTCATAATATCCCTCCTATTCTTACGAAAATTTATAAAATCAGTATAGCAAATAAAAAAACAAAATATGCGTGAAATTTAACGCATAAACATTGACATTTTTGAGCAGTAATGGTATAAAAAATATAGAATAATAAACTTATGAAAAGAGGATTTTTTATGAACAATAAAGTAGTAAATAAACAAATACCGTTAGAAACAATAGTAAAAGTTGCTAATCATTTAGAAGATTACAAAGAAAATTACGATAGAAAATTTGAATTAGAACAAAATAAAAATAAGAATATTCCTTATGGAGAAAAACAATGGGAATATGAAAATGGAAATACAACTATTAAATATACAATAGAATTTAAAAATGGAAAAAATATAACAGAAAGTGATTATAACTGGTTTGTTGGGAATTTAAATCAACCAAGTACAATAAAAAGTATATCTATAGATTTATATGTTAGTTTTTATACCAAAAGTCCAAACAACACTATTAATGACATATATAATAAAGTTAATGTTTCATTATATTTTAGAGAATTTGATGTTACTATAGATGTAGACACTACAAATCAAGAAAATGAAGCTCACAATTTATATTCAGAAGTAATGAATATTTTAGAAGAGAATGAAGATAGATACAATAAAACAATGAAACATAGAAAAATAAGAACACAATGTTTTACTATATCTGTAGGAATTATTTTGTCTTATATTTTGTATGTTATTTTGAAAATTAATATAGATAAAATACCTCCGACATTAGCAGAGTATTTAAACAATAAATATATTCTGGTATTTGGACAATGGTTTGTTGCTATTTTATTAGGAAATGTATTTTCATATTGGTATATATTATCAGTTTATAAACCTTTATTGCCAGAAACAAAATATGCTGGATATAACTATTCGACAGGTAGAGGAAATTATACAGATGATGTTGATGACTATATAGAACATTCAGAAGTACATTTTGGAAAATACTGGGATGCAGAAAAAAGAAGAACAAAAATTGAAAAAATGTATAAAATAACAAGCAAAATTATATTAGTGCAATTATTGATAAGTGTAATTTTATTTTTTATAATAAAATAATTTCGTGAAAAGGGGCAAATATGAAAACTAAAGAACAAAGATATAATGAATTATATAGTAGTGGATTAGTAGATTCGATAAAAGAATTATTTGCTAATAGAAATGATATTAGTGAAGATTACTATGTTTTAATGGCTGATTATATAGATTCTATGAATGAAATAAAAGATGAAATGTTAATCAATCCGACAGAGATAGCACGAAGAATGCCTGAACTTGTAAAAAGCATACAAGAAACAAATTTAGGTGGGATTTATGGAAGAACTGATGACAATAGAATACAAATGGAACAATCTCTTAGCTACGAAGATAAAAAGTTATATTTCTTCCACGAACTAACTCATGCTTTGCAAACTTCTCATGAAAATGGTAGAGAACAATGTGGATTTTATAATGGACATGATGGAATGTTTCTTACAGAAGGAGCAACACAATATACTGCCGAAATGTTATATAATGTTTCTAATGGTACAAATTTAGAATATAGACAACAACCGAGAACAGTAAGAGGAGCAAGTAATAGAACTCCATATAGTCCATTAAGTGAATATCAATATAATGGAAATGTTTTAGATTTATTAGCAAAGAGTATGGATTTGCCTTTACCACAAGTTTTAGCATTAGCATATAAAAAAGATGGTAGAGAAACATTAAAAGGTATATATGAAAGTATGGAAGGTAATCAAGGCAAGTTTGATGAATTAATGAATAATTTAGAGCAAATATATTCTATAGATAATTTATTGATACATGGATACGGAGAACAACTACAAGGTCAAACGCCACTAAATATTACAATGCAAGATGGAGTTACAAGATTTCAAGGAAATTTAAACACCTATAGAGAACTTATGAATAAAACTGAAAGAGAATTAGTTGCAACTTATATTGAAAATCATGATACAGAGTATATTTTACAAAATTATGATGAAGTTGCTCAATTTCTAACTACTCCAGATTTACGAGATAATTTCTTAACAGCAGTTCATGAATTACGTGATTTATCACAAGATAATAGAAGTAGTAATAATACTATAAATTTTGAAGATTATAGACTAAATAGAGAACAAACTACAAAAACACCACAATTTGAAATGCCGGAAGGTTATTATATTAATGAATATGGAGAAATAATTAGACCTACAAGAGAAGAAAAACAAGAGCCAATTCAAGAAACTATTAATGTACAGCCAAATGAAACTAAACTGTCATTAAAACAAAGAGTAGCACAATTTTTACAAAAAAATAATCTATTTATGAATTTATCTTTTGTTGATAAGTTTGTTCATAAACAATTAGATGTATTACCATCACCTACACAAGAAATAAGAAAAACAAATACATCTACAACAAATAGAACAAGAGAAAGTTTTATAAATGAATTAACCAATTTTGGTGCATATAGAAATTTACCACCTATTCAAAGAATGTCTGATCCAGAAAGAATGGCACAAATGAGAAGAAAAATGGAACAAAATCAACAATCTAATGATGATAATGAAAGAGGTTAGAAATGGATGAAAATATTATTAATTATATGAATAATATTGAAAATACTAATTTATCTGAAGAGGATAAAGAATTTGAAAAGTATCTAAAGTTGTTTAAAGAAAGATTTGGAAGAAATGCTTATATTGCAGAGCCAAATGGAACAAAAGAGCAAACAATAGAAGCAATCAAGATTTGTTTAGAAAAGAATGAAGATATATTAGATCAATTATTATATTCAGGTCCGGACAACTTTATTTATTAAATTAAGTTATTAAAATTTAAATTATATAAAAAGAAAGAGGGATATAAGTATGAATGTTAATGAAAAAATTATTTCTACTAAAACAGAATTATTAGAAACAATAAAACAAGGAGTTAATATTTTAGATTATATTAAAGATGAAAGAGATATTGATTTTGTAACTAATGCAATTGTAATTGAAAAAAATGATGAAGATTCATTTTATGAAGAAACTGCTGAAATAGTATTTAAATCAATATTATATTATGTATTATTTACAGATGGAGAAACTAAAACATTGAATAGATGTAAGGAAATTGCTAAATATGGTATAAATGGAATAGATGGAATTAATAAAATAAGAGATTTGGTTGCAAATGAAGAAAGAGCAAATTTATTATTTAAACCAGTTGAAATAGCTTCAGAAGCAACAGCAAAAGCAGTATTTGAAAAATTAAATGAAAGATTATCAAAAATATAGGTTAAGGGGAGAATTTCGTTCTCCTCTTTTTTTTAGCATTATAATTCTAAATCCCATTCTTTTTCTCTTTCTTCACATTCGAGTTGCTTTACAGGATCAATAAAAGTATTAGTTTGTTTTTCAAAATCTTTAATTAATTGTTTTGATTCTCCAATGCCAAATTTATTACAAATCCAAACTATAAATTTATCCACAGTTTCATAGAATTTATCAATAATTTTGTGTAAATGACTATTTTCTTTTTCTAATTTACGATATTTGCCTTTATATTCGTATTCCAAATTATAAGATTTTTTTTCAAATTCTTCCTCTAATTCTTTTTTTCTGTTATTAAAGTCAAAATTAAGATTATTGCTTTCTACTTTGTATTTATGTTCCAAACTTTTAACAGTATTGTGTAATTTTTCATTGTCAGCAAGTATTTTATCTATTTCTTTTTGATATTTTTCTGCCTCATCAACAACTTTAGATTGTTTTGATAATTCTTTATGCAATGATAAATTATTTTTATATAATTCTTTAATTAAATCATCTTTAGGTTTTATGATTTCTTTTAGTATTTTTTCATCTCTTTTTATTGAAAACTTACTAATTTCATTTATATTTGGAACTTCTGGTATTTCTATTTTAATATCTTTTAAAATTTTCTTGGTATTTTCGTAATTTGTAATTTTCTTATATTTTTCAACTGTATAATGTTTTCTGTCAGTATCTTCAACAAACATACCTCTTTCTAAATCAAAACCATTTGATTTTACATGATTAAAGTAGGCATCCTGTAATTTTCTATAACTGTCTCTGCCTTTCCAAAAATCTCTTGCACAAATTTTATCAATGTCGTTTCCATCTTTGTCTTTTGTATGAACAACAGGAACAAACATTAAGTGCATATGTGGTACACCTTCATCTAAATGTACTACTGCTGATATTATATTCTTTTCTCCAAGATTTTTATAATTACAAATAAATTTATAACATTCATCAAAATACCTTTTTGTTTCTTTTTCTCCAATTTTATCAAAGAATACTTGGTCTGATGTAAATATCATTTGACACATTATAATACTGTTACTCCTGAGATGACCCTGAACGTTGTTTTCTTTTAAATATTTATCAAATTCTTTTGTATATGTTAGTTCATTTTTCTTAATGTAATAATTTAAATGTGTTTTTGTTGGATCAATATCTTTATTAGTATGACTTTTTGCTTTTCTATCATTATGAGTTCCTTTTCCATTTACTTCTGCTCGTGTTAATTTTTCATTCCTTACAATAGCATAACTCATATCTCCATGCACCTCCTTCTTTGCTCGAGATATTGTTTCAATGTCTAACACACTAGACAAACAAAGTTTGTCTGTGTGGCAGGGTTAGACAACCCCACACCCAAAAACCTAAAATAGCTTATTTGCATTTTAGGTTTTTCATAAAAATTTACTTATCGCAATTTTTATAAATGTGAGCAAAAAAATAAATTTTTTACTCACAACCAAAAAGTACTTATGCTTTTTGGTATTCACTTTAGCAATTACCAATCTGAAACCAGAGGGAGAGAGCTAAAGTGAATTAGGTGTAATAATCCCATTGTTACAAAAAGAATTATTACACCTTTTATAATGAAACCGTCGGTCGTTCGCCTCGTTTCATAGGTAGTCTAGTAAGTAGCTTTTGCTACTATAATTGCTGATACTACTGAAGTATCTTTGTTCATACTTGTCCAAACTTTTTACAATTATAAATCCACACCAAGATATGCCACCGAATACTCTTTTATTATTGTGAGTCTGTGTTCTAAATTCTCACTCACGCACTTTGTATAATTAGACTGCTTATACAAATACGAATGAACTTTATAGCATCGGCTCATCACACCAAACACTTTTTAAGAGGTGTTGCATTTCTCTTTTGCACAATAAAAAGGCTATATGTAGATTTACTACATATAACCTTCTATGTTATTATTAAATTAAACATTTCCATAAATAAATCTTGTTGAATTAGAGATTTGTAAACCATTCCAAAGATTTATAGTTGGTAAAGATTCATTTCCAATTATAAAGCACTTGTCAGCTTCTAATTGTATTCCACCTAATAAATATGAATTAGGTAAAATTACTAAATAATATTCTGGTGTTAAAGGGAAGCCAATCAAAACATCATGTCTTGCAATACCATTTCTCAAATTTTTGGTTCTATAATTATATCTGACAATAGGATTATCGCTAGTTAGGAATTTAATAGATGATTTGTTATGAAATAAAATCCATGTTTTTGATAATATTTCATTGCAAAATTTATATATTCTTGTTTCATCTGTCATGATGCCTAAAACAATATCTTTATAATAAGCATCATCGTTATATTTCTGTATTATATCAGAGTATTTTTTTAATTCCTCAGACGTACTTAATTGGTTATCTAGATTTTCTAATGTTTCAGTATAACTATCTTTCATTAGATATATCATATCAGGAACTCTAGAAATTTGTGTTATAATTATTTTAGCAATATTATTTTTTAGAATTGGCGATGCTAAAGGTCGTTCTGTTATTTTAAGATTAGCTCTAGCAATTATTTCTTTTATAATTTTGGAATAAGTATCATCTACAAATTCTTTGTAAAATGTTTCATAACTTTTTTCTCCTAATTTATCTTTGGCATTATAAATATTTTTTTCAAATCCTATACTATTTTTCGTTGCTTTATGAACTTCATTTGTTTTTTTGTCATAAAAAAGTATAGTACCATTTTTACTTTCAAATAGTTGTAAATAGCTTTTAGGAAGAAAATGATTCTTTATTGTTTCTATATTTCTACTTGGAATATACTTTGTACCTTTCATTGATATCACCTAATATGTTATATCATAAAACATATAAATAGTAAATTATTGAGTTATATAGATATTTAAAATATCAATAATAAGTTAGACTGCTATTCTATCAAAAGTTCTAACATAGTTCTAACACTAAATTCAAAATTTTAAAAAAAGATTTTTGTTCCTCTTGCATATATTTAACAATGAGTATGCTATAATAACCTTGCATTTAAGCTAATTTGAAAGGTAATAAATAACAATAATTGGTGCTTAAAAATAGTAAGTAACAGATGGCGTAAAATTCTTAAAATCCTGCGGTTGAATAAACCGTGCCGGTTCGATTCCGGCCATCTGCACCATTAGAACACCAAGCGTTTTGAGTAATCAGAACTTGGTGTTTTAATTTTAAAAATTGCAGATTTCCTAACATTTTTCCTAACACTTGAGCAAATGTGTTGTAATTTTGAAAATGTTTTGAAAAGCACTTTTGAACATTATCTAGTGCCAATAGATAATTGTTCTTTTTTTATGCGGTCAATTGAAAAAGTAAATTCTATTTGGAAAAAGTAAATTCTAGTTACCGAGTA
>OCMB01000125.1_pt1 | contig 15487 bp, 10 predicted proteins | sample 1496101 | NCBI WGS metagenome assembly OCMB01 (sample SAMN01760949, study PRJEB22395) | human gut metagenome | reverse complement strand
CTGCCGTATTGCTCGTTTCTGGTCAGGAAGGCAAGCGTTCTGCCTTGCCACATAGCCGTGTGATGATTCACCAGCCATTGGGTGGTGTTCAGGGTCAGGCTTCTGATATCGAGATCGAGGCTCGTGAGATCCTGAAGATGAAGAAGGAACTCTATACCATCATCTCAGAGCATTCTCATACTCCATACGACAAGGTTTATGCTGATAGCGACCGTAACTACTGGATGACAGCAGAGGAGGCTAAGGAGTATGGTATGATTGATAATATCCTGGTACGCAAGTAACGGATTTCAAGATTGCTATATATATAATAAGGTATATATAATATAAGATATATATAATAAGGTATAAAGAAGAAAAAGGAAAAGACATTATGCCAAAGAAAGCATGTAGCTTCTGTGGAAGAAGCGAGAATGAAGTGAAGTTGTTGATCACGGGTATCAATGGCTTTATCTGTGAGGAGTGCGCCAAGCAGGCATTTGAGATAGTGCAGCAGACTGGCGTATTGAATCCAAAGGGCGATGACGCGAAGTTTGCCTTGAAGCAGGTGCCAAAGCCTATGGAGATCAAGGAATATCTCGATGAATATATCATCGGACAGGAACAGGCCAAGCGTCATCTTGCCGTTGCTGTCTATAATCACTATAAGCGTCTGCAGCAGCCTGAGGATAAGGAAGGTGTGGAAATCGAAAAGAGCAACATCATCATGGTGGGTAGTACCGGTACCGGTAAGACATTGCTGGCTCGTACCATTGCCAAGTTGCTCGATGTACCTTTCACCATCGTGGATGCTACGGTATTTACCGAGGCTGGTTATGTAGGTGAGGATGTGGAGAGTATCCTCTCCCGTCTGCTCCAGGTAGCCGACTATAATGTGGAGGCTGCCCAGCGTGGTATCGTCTTCATCGACGAGATTGACAAGATTGCCCGCAAGAGCGATAACCCATCTATCACCCGCGACGTAAGTGGAGAGGGTGTACAGCAGGGACTTTTGAAACTCCTGGAGGGAACCATGGTGAACGTACCGCCAAAGGGTGGACGCAAGCATCCTGATCAGGATTACATCCATGTGGATACCAAGAATATCCTCTTTATCTGCGGTGGTGCCTTCGACGGTATCGAGCGCAAGATTGCTCAGCGCCTGAATACCCACGTGGTAGGCTACAACTCAGTACAGAATGTTGCCAAGGTAGATAAGAAGGATCTGATGAAGTACATCCTGCCACAGGATCTGAAGTCATTCGGTCTGATTCCAGAGATCATTGGTCGTCTGCCTGTGCTCACCTATCTCAATCCTTTGGATAGAGATGCGCTGCGCAAGATCCTGGTAGAGCCAAAGAACTCTATCGTGAAGCAGTATATGAAGCTCTTCGAGATGGATGGCATCAAGCTCAGCTTTACAGAGGAAGCACTCGACTTCATGGTAGATAAGGCTGTGGAGTATAAGTTGGGCGCCCGTGGACTTCGTTCTATCGTAGAGGCAGTGATGACCGATGCGATGTTTGAGGTACCATCCAAGAAGATCAGGAAGTTTGAAGTGACATTGGATTATGCCAAGGGACAGCTTGACAAGGCTCATCTTGGACAGCTGGAGTCTGCGTAAGGAGGATTCCGGCAAGCATCATTCTTTGTAAATATCATCAAATCAGTTGGGAGAGAATCCCGGCTGATTTCTATATACCATATAAAGACATATAAAATTAAAGTTGGATATGACGGAACAGGTAAATCTTACAGAACAGTTGAAACATTATTTCGGTTTCGATTCGTTTAAAGGCGAGCAGGAATCTATCATCAGGAACCTGATGGAAGGCAACGATACGTTTGTGTTGATGCCTACTGGTGGTGGCAAGAGCTTGTGTTATCAGCTTCCATCCTTGATCATGGATGGAACAGCTATTGTTATCTCACCACTGATTGCCCTGATGAAGAATCAGGTGGATGTGATCAATGGACTGAGCGAAGACGATGGCGTGGCTCACTATCTGAATTCATCTCTGAACAAATCGGCCATTGAGAAGGTGAAGGGCGACATATTGAGTGGCAAGACCAAGCTCCTCTATGTGGCACCGGAATCTCTGACCAAGGAAGATAATGTAGAGTTCTTGAAGACCATCAAAATCTCTTTCTATGCCGTGGATGAGGCTCACTGTATCTCTGAGTGGGGACATGATTTCCGCCCAGAGTACCGACGCATACGCCCTATCATCAACGAAATAGGCAAGGCACCGGTCATTGCCCTTACGGCAACGGCTACCGACAAGGTGCGTACAGATATCAAGAAAAACCTCGGCATCGTGGATGCCAGAGAATTCAAGAGTTCCTTCAACCGTGCGAATCTCTTCTACGAGGTGCGCCAGAAAACCAACGACATCGATCGCCAGATTATCATGTTTATCCGTCAGCATCCAGGTAAGAGTGGCATCATCTATTGTCTGTCCAGAAAAAAGGTGGAAGAACTGGCTGAAGTACTCAAGGCAAACGATATCAAGGCTGCTCCTTATCATGCAGGTCTGGATTCTGCAACCCGTTCGCAGACTCAGGACGACTTCCTGATGGAGCGTATTGATGTCATCGTGGCGACTATCGCCTTCGGTATGGGTATTGACAAGCCGGATGTAAGATTTGTCATCCACTATGATATTCCAAAGAGTCTGGAAGGTTACTACCAGGAGACCGGTCGTGCCGGACGTGATGGAGGAGAAGGTATCTGCATCGCTTTCTATGCACGCAAGGATTTGAGAAAACTGGAGAAATTCATGGAGAACAAACCTGTGGCTGAACAGGATATCGGCCGACAGCTCCTGCAGGAGACTGCCGCATACGCTGAATCATCTGTCTGCCGCCGCAAGATGCTGCTCCATTATTTCGGAGAAGAATATGATGTGGAAAACTGCCACAATTGCGACAACTGTCTGCATCCTTCCGTGAAGTTTGAGGCTAAGGATGCCCTGGTAGTGGTTTTGGAGGCTGTGGCTGCCGTGAAGGAAAACTTCCGTCAGGAGTATATCATCGATTTCGTGAAAGGCCGTGCCACCGACGACATCGTTTCCCACAAGCACGACAACCTGGAAGAGTTTGGCGCCGGTGAGGATATGGATGCCAAGGTATGGAATCCGGTAATCCGCCAGGCATTGATAGCCGGTTATCTCAAGAAGGATGTAGAGAACTACGGACTCTTGAAGTTGACTGCTGCCGGCAAGCGCTATCTGAAGAATCCAACCTCTTTCATGATCGTTGCCGACAAGGAGTTTAAGGACGATTATGTAGAGAGTGCTCACGAAGGCAGTAACAACGGAGAAGCACTGGATCCAACTCTCTTCGCCATGTTGAAAGACCTGCGCAAGAGTGTGGCGAAAAAGCGCAAGTTGCCACCATACGTCATCTTCCAGGATGTATCTCTGGAGCAGATGGCTACCATGTATCCGCACGACTTGCAGGAGTTGCAGAACATCCAGGGCGTGGGAGCCGGTAAGGCAAAGCGTTATGGCAAGGAATTCTGTAAGCTGATCCAGAACTATTGTGTAGAAAATGAAATCGAGCGACCAGAGGAGTTGCGCGTGAAGACCGTTGCCAAGAAGTCATTGCTCAAGGTGAATATCATCCAGAGCATCGACCGACAGATCGACCTCGAAGATCTTGCCAGCGCCAAAGGTTTGGAGTTCGCTGATCTTCTGGACGAAATTGAGGCAATCGTGTATAGCGGAACCAAGTTGAATATCGATTATTTCATCGAAGACAGGATGGATGATGACAAGATCGACGACATCTATGACTACTTCATGGAGAGCGAAACAGACGACTTGGATGCGGCACTCGATGAGTTGGATGAAGACTACACAGAAGAGGACATTCGACTGATTAGAATCAAGTTTTTGTCCGAACAAGCCAACTAATCACGTTAAATAGCATTAATAAGGTAAGATTTTCGTAAAAAGCGAACTCTATCTGAGAAATTATTGCTAAATTTGCACGCAATAAATTTTTAAAGGTTACAATATGTCATCATTTGTTGCAGATAAAATTGTAATGGACGGTCTTACTTACGACGACGTCCTTCTGATCCCTGCTTATTCAGAGGTACTACCAAAACAGGTAGAGTTGAAAACCAAGTTCTCTCGTAACATCGAGTTGAACGTTCCATTCGTTACAGCAGCGATGGACACCGTTACCGAGGCTTCAATGGCGATTGCTATCGCCCGCGAAGGTGGTATTGGTGTCATCCACAAGAACATGACCATCGAGGAGCAAGCTCGTCAGGTGGCTATCGTGAAGCGTGCTGAGAATGGTATGATTTATGACCCTGTCACCATCCGTCGTGGCAGTACAGTGAAGGATGCGCTGGATATGATGCACGACTATCATATCGGTGGTATTCCAGTGGTGGATGACGAGAATCATCTCGTTGGTATCGTGACCAACCGTGACCTTCGTTTCGAGCGTCACATGGACAAGAAGATTGATGAGGTAATGACCAGCGAGAACCTGGTTACCACTCACATCCAGACCGACTTGGTTGCCGCAGCTTCCATCTTACAGGAGAACAAGATTGAGAAGCTCCCTGTAGTTGATAATGAGAATCGCTTGGTAGGTTTGATCACTTACAAGGACATCACCAAGGCTAAGGACAAGCCAATGGCTTGCAAGGATGCCAAGGGTCGCCTTCGCGTGGCTGCCGGTGTTGGTGTTACAGTTGATACCTTGGACCGTGCCAAGGCTCTGGTTGAGGCTGGTGCTGATGCCATCGTTATTGATACTGCTCATGGTCACTCTAAGGGTGTTGTTGAGAAGCTCAAGCAGGTTAAGGCTGCCTTCCCACAGGTAGATGTAGTAGTAGGTAATGTTGCTACTGGCGAGGCTGCCAAGTATTTGGTAGAGAATGGTGCTGATGGCGTAAAGGTAGGTATCGGTCCTGGTTCTATCTGTACTACCCGTGTCGTTGCCGGTGTAGGTGTGCCTCAGTTGAGTGCTGTTTATGATGTATATTCTGCCTTGAAGGGTACAGGCGTTCCTCTGATTGCCGATGGCGGTTTGCGCTATTCTGGTGACGTAGTGAAGGCTCTGGCTGCTGGTGGTAGCTGCGTAATGATCGGTTCATTGGTAGCTGGTACTGAGGAGAGCCCTGGCGATACTATCATCTTCAACGGCCGTAAGTTCAAGAGCTACCGCGGTATGGGTTCTCTCGAGGCTATGGAGCAGAAGAATGGTTCTAAGGACCGTTACTTCCAGGGTGATACCAAGGATGCCAAGAAGCTTGTACCAGAGGGTATCGCAGGTCGTGTTCCTTACAAGGGAACTGTACAGGAGGTTATCTACCAGTTGATTGGTGGTTTGCGTTCTGGTATGGGTTACTGTGGTGCTGCTACTATCGAGAACTTGCACAACGCTAAGTTTGCCCGCATTACAAATGCCGGTGTATTGGAGAGCCATCCACATGATATCACTATCACCAGTGAGGCTCCTAATTACAGCCGCCCAGAATAATTATTTGAAAAGTAATATGAGATTTTATGCGCTTTTTGCAGCTATGCTCCTTTCGGGGAGCATAGCTTTTGCTCAAAACGACGACCCTACTATCATGACTATCAATGGTCAGCCTGTCAGTCGTTCGGAATTTGAATATTCTTATAACAAAAACAATTCCGAGGGCGTGATTGACAAGAAGACAGTCAAAGAGTATGTTGACCTATTTGTTAATTACAAACTTAAGGTTTTGGCGGCATTGGATGCCCATATCGATACAACGGCTTCTTTCAAACAGGAGTTCCTGCAGTATCGTGACCAGCAGGTGCGTCCGGCGATGATCAGTTCGGGAGATGTGGAGGCGGAAGCGCAGAAAATTTACGAAGAAGCGAAACAACGTGTCAGTAAGTCGGGCGGAATGGTTCATCCTGCCCACATATTGATCCGTTTGGGACAGAAAGCCTCTGCTGCAGACCAGGAGAATGCGCGACAGAAGGCTCAATCTATCTATCAGGCTCTATGCAAAGGGGGCGATTTCGCTGGATATGCCAGAAAGTATTCTGATGACCAGGGCTCTGCCGTCAAGGGTGGAGACATCTCCTGGATATCAAGAGGGCAGACGGTGAAGACTTTTGAGGATGCTGCGTTCTCACTCAAGGTGGGAGAAATCAGCAAGCCAATCCTCTCGGAGTTTGGCTATCACATCATCAAGCTGATGGGAAAGCAGGACTTCTATCCTTATGATTCGGTGAAGAACGATATCCTTCGTTTCATCGATGCCAAGGGAATCAGAGAAAGAATCATCAACGAAAAGTTGGATTCCATTGCCAGGACGTTGCCTGCGGGAAGTGACCGTGAAACCGTCTTGGATCAGAAAGCTTCAGAATTGTCGGCTCACGACAAGAATCTGAAATATCTCATGCAGGAGTATCACGACGGATTGCTGCTCTATGAAATCAGCAACCGGATGGTATGGGAGAAAGCGGCGAATGATGAACAGGCACAAGCTGCTTATTTTGCCAAGAACAAGAAGAAATACAGATGGGAGCATCCCCGCTTCAAGGGTATTGCTTACCATACAAAGGATGCTGCCGACGTGGCAGCGGTCAAGAAATGCGTAAAGGGTAAGCCTTTCAGCCAATGGGCAGAGTTGCTTCGAAGGAAGTTTAATGCCGATTCGGTGGTGCGTGTCCAGGTGGAGGAAGGAATCTTCAAAAAGGGAGATCATCCTGTAGTGGATTCACTGGTGTTCAAGACAAGCGCCAAGGTAGAGAGGGTTAAAGGTTATCCTTACGATGCTACATTCGGAAAAATTCTCAAGAAGGGACCTAAGGAATACACGGATGTGAAAGCCTGGGTGATAGCCGACTATCAGGACCAGCTGGAGAAGGAATGGGTGGCAACATTAAGAAAGAAATATCAGTTTGTGGTGTACCCTGAGGTATTAGCCACGGTAAACAAACATTAAACATAAAATTCAAGCAGAATACAGATCTATGAAGACTGGATATAAAATGAGTCTGGCGTTTATCGCATTGCTCCTTATCATGGGCATGAGCGCAAGCGCCTCACGTATGGGCATGAGTCGCCATGCTTCGGTTGCCGACAGTGATTCGGCAAAGTTGGAAGCGGTGAACGACTCGCAGTCAATCGACCCGGGAAGTATTGTTGACGAGGTGATCTGGGTAGTTGGAGATGAGGCTATCCTCAAGTCTGACGTCGAGGTTACCCGCTTGCAGTCGGAGGCTGATGGCATCAAGTTCGTCGGCGATCCAGACTGTTCTATTCCTGAGCAGATTGCCGTGCAGAAACTTTTCCTGCACCAGGCTGCCATCGACAGTATCGAAGTGTCTGAGTCGGAAGTCATGCAGGGTATCGACGACCAGATCAACTACTGGGTTTCCATGATTGGATCCCGTGAGAAGCTGGAGGAATACCGCAAGCAGAGCATCACCCAGATGCGCCAGCAGATGCATGATGATTTCAAGAACCGCCAGCTCATCCAGAAGATGAAGCAGGAACTGGTAAAGGATATCAAGGTTTCTCCTGCGCAGGTACGTAAGTATTTCAACAACTTGCCTACGGATAGTATTCCATTCGTTCCTACAGAGGTGGAGGTTGAGATCCTGACCATGCAGCCTCGTATTCCGATGGAAGAAATCAGCCGTGTGAAGAACCAGTTGCGTGACTTCACCGACCGTGTGAACAAGGGTGAGACAACTTTCGCTACTTTGGCTCGTATGTACAGTGAAGACCCGGGTTCAGCCCGAATGGGTGGTGAGATGGATTATATCGGACGTGGTATGTTGGATCCTGCATTTGCCAATGTAGCATTCAACCTGACCGACCCAAAGAAGATTTCCAAGATTGTGGAGTCTGAGTTCGGTTATCACATCATCCAGTTGATTGATAAGCGAGGTGACAAGATCAAGTGCCGTCATATCCTGCTCAAGCCAAAGGTTTCACAGGAGGCTATCGACAAGTCAATCGGTCGTCTGGATTCCATCGGTAATGATATCCGTGCCAAGAAGTTTACCTTCGAGGCAGCCGTAGAGGCATTGTCTGATGACAAGGATACCCGCAACAACAAGGGATTGATGGCAAATACAGCCCAGGCAGACAACCGTACCTCTAAGTTCCAGATGAAGGATCTTCCTACAGAGGTGGCACGTGTGGTAGATACCATGAAGGTAGGCCAGATTTCTGCACCTTTTACAATGGTCAACAGCAAGGGCAAAACTACCTGCGCCCTGATCAAGTTGGTGAGTAGGGTAGAGGGTCATAGAGCTACTATTACTGAAGATTTCCAGGTAATGAAGGATGTCGTCCTTGCCAAGGAAAGAGAAAAAACGTTGCATGACTGGGTGGTTGACAAGATTAAGAAGACCTACGTTCGTATGAACGATCGCTACAAGAATTGCAATTTTGAATATCAAGGTTGGGTTAAATGATCAATAACAAGCAACATAATATTAACAAGAACGGGCATAGAATCTTTTTCATATTGATTCTATGCCTATTTGGGTTTTGTCTGGTGCAGGCTATGCAGGCACCTAGGAAGAAACACAAGAAGCGCCCGGAGGGTGAGAGAGTCTATCTTCTTCATGCCGATGAGCTGCGCTACGATATGTTTGGCAGAAACCCTGATGCCCAGATTGTAAAGGGCAAGGTTTCGTTCATGCACCAGGGAGGTCATCTCACCTGCGACAGTGCCTATTTCTATCAGGGAACCAACTCTGTGAAGGCTTTCGGTCATGTGCATTACCGTCAGGGTGATACCTTGTCGCTTACCTGCGAGAGGGCTGAATATGATGGTATGATGCAGATGATGCATGCCCGCAGAAATGTGGTGCTGCACCATCGCAGACAGACCCTGAAGACGGACAGTCTGGATTTTGACCGCCTGTATAACATGGCGAACTTCTTTGACGGAGGTACGCTTATCGACGGTAAGGACCGACTGGTTTCCGACTGGGGAGAATATCATACCGAGACCCGAGAGGCAAAGTTCGTCTTCAATGTGAAGTTGCGCAGTGGTAAGGATGTGGTTACCACCGATACCTTGTATTATGACGTTCCAACCTCTACCGCCCACATGGTGGGACCTTCCAAGATTGTTTCCGGTTCCAGCGTGGTGCATACGGCAGATGGTTATTATGATACCAAGACCGATAAGGCTAAGCTCTTCGGCCGTTCTACCTTGGTGGATAAGGATAAGTCGATTACGGGTGACAGTCTCTACTATGTCAAGAATGGCGAGAGCACGGGTTATGGCAATGTGGTGTATGTGGATAAGAAGAATAAGAATTCTCTTACCTGCAACTATCTCCGTTATAATGAGAAGACGGGAATGGGATTCGCTACCAAGCGACCTGTAGCCATCGACTATTCTCAAAAAGATACGTTGTGGATGCACTCAGATACCATGCGCATCTATACTTTCAATATCAATACAGATTCGGTATATCGCAAGGTGCATGCCTATCCGCATGTCCGTGCTTTCCGCAACGATATGCAGGCTATCTGCGATTCCCTGGTCTTCAATTCCAAGGATTCCTGTATGACGATGTATAAGGATCCTGTTATCTGGAATGCCAACCGGCAGATGCTCGGTGAGGAAATCAGAGCTTATATGGCAGACTCCACCATCCGCTTTGCCCATGTTATCGGTCAGGCTCTCTCTATCGAGCAGATGCCGGACAGCGTACATTATAATCAGATTACTTCTTCTGAAATGAAATCCTATTTCGAAAAAGGAGAAATGAAGATGACGGAAGCAATCGGCAATGTGCAGACGGTCTATTATATGACCAACGACAAGGACAGTTCCCTGGTGGGACTCAACTATCTGGAGACCGATACCATGCGTATGTATCTGGGAGCTGCCAGAAAGTTGGATAAGATCTGGACCAATAAGTTTACCAGTACCATGTATCCGATTACCCAGGTTCCGCCAGCCAAGTATAAGTTACCTAACTTTGCATGGTTTGAGGACCTCCGACCAACGGATAAGAATGATATTTTTGTATGGCGTGGCAAGTCGAGTGGCACGGAGTTGAAATCCATCAAGCGCCATGAGGCACCTTTGCAGTCCCTGAAGAAGGAACCGCTCAAGGAGGATAAGGAGAAGGCTGAAGCTGAGACTGCATCTGGGAAAACAGACAAGGAGGCATCCAAGAGTGCATCCAATACAGCTCCTAAGAAAGCAGTTCGTGCAGCTTCCCGGAAAACCTCCAAGGTTGCGCCAAAAGTTACCAAGAAAAACAAACGTAAATAAAAAAAAGAAACGACGATGAGTGATGTCATCCAACTTTTACCAGATTCTGTTGCCAATCAGATAGCAGCAGGAGAAGTGATACAGCGACCAGCTTCTGTCATCAAGGAGCTGGTGGAGAATGCTGTTGATGCCGGCGCCAGGAATATTCAGGTGGTCGTGGTGGATGCGGGTCGCACCAACATCCAGGTCATTGATGATGGCAAGGGAATGTCGGAGACGGATGCCCGCCTTGCCTTTGAGCGCCATTCCACCTCTAAGATCCGTAAGGCAGACGATCTCTTTGCCCTCCGTACGATGGGATTCCGAGGAGAGGCTTTGGCATCTATTGCTGCCGTGGCACAGGTGGAACTCAAGACCCGTCAGGAATCTGACGAGATAGGTACCCTCGTAGCCATATCGGGTTCCCGGTATGAGCGTCAGGAACCTTGTGCCTGTCCTGTGGGAACCAACTTTTCTGTGAGCAATATCTTCTACAATGTTCCTGCCCGCCGTAAATTCCTGAAATCGAATTCTACCGAGCTCAATAACATCCTTACTGCTTTTGAGCGCATTGCCTTGGTGAATCCGCAGATTTCGTTTACTCTGCACAGCAATGGCACGGAAGTGTTCAATCTTCGGGCTGCCAATCTGCGCCAGCGCATCCTGGATGTGTTTGGCAAGAAGTTCAATCATGATCTCTTGCCCGTCAATGTAGAGACAACCATGTGCAAGGTTTCCGGATTTGCCGGCAAACCGGAGGCTGCCCGTAAGAAAGGAGTGCATCAGTTCTTCTTTGTGAACGGCAGATACATGAAGCATCCTTATTTCAACAAGGCGGTGATGGCGGCTTACGACCGTTTAATTCCGGTAGGAGAGCAGGTGCCTTACTTCCTCTATTTCGAGGTGGATCCTAAGGATATCGACGTGAACATCCATCCTACCAAGACCGAAATCAAGTTTGAGAATGAGCAGGCTATCTGGCAGATTCTCTCGGCTGCCGTGAAGGAGAGCATCGGTATGTTTAATGATGTACCTACCATCGACTTCGATACCGAGGATAAGCCGGAAATCCCGATGTTCAATCCGGAAGAGATTCCTTCGGCATCGGCTCCGAAGATCAGCGTCAATCCGGGATATAATCCTTTCAAGACTCGTCCTACTACTACTACGGCGAAGCCTGTTGGAGCCGGTTTCCCTGGACCTTCCAGTACCAAACCGGAGATAGACCAGAACTGGGAACAGCTTTACGAGGGTTTAAAAGACCAGGATGAACAGCAGCATACGATGGAACTCTTTGATGAGCCCGAACAGGCTACTGCTGCAGGTACTACGGCTAACAGTATTATAGCCGAGAAGTCGCCATCCCATTATCAGTATAAAGGCAAGTATATCATGACCGCCGTGAAATCGGGATTGATGATCATCGACCAGCATCGTGCCCATGTGCGTATCCTGTTCGAACAGTATCTCAAGCAGCTTGCCGAGCGCACCTTCCATTCCCAGAAGGTTCTCTTCCCGGAAGTAGTGCAGTTCCCGATGTCGGAGAAGGTAATCTTCGAAAAGATCTTGCCGGAAATGAACGGGATGGGATTTGAATTGGAAGATCTGGGAGGTGGCAGCTATGCCGTCAACTCCGTACCTGCCGGTCTGGAAGGTATGAATCCGGTAAGACTGGTGCAGGATATGGTATCCAGTGCTGTGGAGAAAGGAGTCTCTGCCATGGATGAAATCAACCAAGCCCTGGCTCTTTCGCTTGCCCGTCAAGCAGCGATACCGCACGGACAGGTGTTGAGCAATGAGGAGATGGAAGGATTGGTCAATGGACTTTTCGCCTGCGAGAATGTGAACTATACTCCTGATGGCAAGTCGGTGCTCTGCATCCTTCAGCAGCAGGAGATAGAGCACCTCCTAGGGTAGAGGCTTCCATCATCAAAGAATGCTATATATAATAAGGTGTAGTTAAACTGAAAGTTAAAAATAGAAAGGTATGAAAAAGATATTAGCTTTGCTGGCTTTGGCTAGTGTTTCTATGGGTAGTTTTGCTCAGGATGTGGTTCCTGAAGAAAAATATAGTATTGCCACCAATTCTTTTTTCAGTAATTGGTTTGTGCAGGCTGGTTTGGACTGGAATGCATGGTATTCTGCCGAAGAGAGAGGACATGATCTGTCGAAGAGTCCTTTCAAGAAGTTCCGCAGCAATCCGGGCATCTCCCTGGCTTTCGGTAAGTGGTTTACGCCAGGTATCGGTCTTCGTACCAAGATTCAGGGATTCTGGGGAAAGAAGGTGGATGCCGACTGGAACGAGGATACCAACGAGGGCAATGGCAACAAGTATTGGGTAGCCAATGAGCAGGTGATGTTCAACCTGACCAACCTTTTCAAGGGCTATAAGGAAGAGCGCGTCTGGAACATGATGGCGTTTGCCGGTGCCGGTGTGGGCCGCTCGATGACTCACGACAACTATGCCATGAATTACAGTCTGGGTCTTCATTCGGCATGGAAGGTGGCAGAAAAGGTGCAGCTTTTCGCTGAGGCTGGTCTGAATACCTTCGATCATAACATTGATAATTGTGCAGGAAGTGCCTCCCAGTCTTGGACCCGCCGATGCAAGAATTACTATTTCGAACTAGGTGTTACCTACAATCTGGGCTCTTCCCGTTGGAGAAAGGCTCCGGATATGGATATTGTTGATACGCTTCACCAGTCGGAACTGGATGCCCTGAATGCTGCTTTGGAAGATGCCAATGCAGAAAACGAGCGTTTGAGAGGACTTTTGGAGAAAAAGCAGGCTGGAGAGAAGGAGACAGAGCATGCTACCGACGTAGCTCCAGCAGATTCTGGAGATGCTACAGCAGATTCTGTAGAACAGTAAGTTTTGGCTAAAATGGCCAAAAGAGTCTATATAAAAGGCATTTTCCCCCGTGGAAAATGCCTTTTTTCATGTTTTTTCAACGAAAATGAAAAAAAAGTAGGAAAAAGTTTGGTGGAATCAAATATTTGTAGTACCTTTGCAACCGCTTACGAAAAGTAAGGGCGCTTAGCTCAGCTGGTTTAGAGCATCTGCCTTACAAGCAGAGGGTCGGCGGTTCGAATCCGTCAGCGCCCACAGGGGTGTTCCCTGTGATTCACATTTGTGGTTGCAGGGATTTTTTTTTTAGGGCGCTTAGCTCAGCTGGTTTAGAGCATCTGCCTTACAAGCAGAGGGTCGGCGGTTCGAATCCGTCAGCGCCCACAGGGGTGTTCCCTGTGATTCACATTTGTGGTTGCAGGGATTTTTTTTTTAGGGCGCTTAGCTCAGCTGGTTTAGAGCATCTGCCTTACAAGCAGAGGGTCGGCGGTTCGAATCCGTCAGCGCCCACCAGGTTAAAAGGTCTTTCAATAATCGTTGAAAGACCTTTTTGTTTTAATTAAAGCTAAATAATTCTCAGTTTTTCTGTTTTTTCGTAGGAATTCATTAACTTTGCACCCTATATTAATAATACGTATTGTTATGAATTTAGATTTATTGACTGCCATATCACCTATAGATGGTCGTTACAGGGGAAAAACAGAGCAACTCGCCAACTACTTTTCAGAGTATGCTCTCATTCGTTATCGTGTTCGAGTAGAGATAGAGTATTTCATTACTTTATGTGAGTTACCATTGCCACAGCTGGCTTCTTTCGATCAGTCGCTGTTTGAGCGTTTGCGTGACATCTATCGTAATTTCACCGAAAACGATGCTCAGCGTGTGAAAGACATTGAGAAGGTTACCAACCACGATGTGAAAGCTGTTGAGTATTTTATCAAGGAAGAGTTTGACAAGATTGGTGGCTTGGATGCCTACAAGGAGTTTATCCACTTCGGCTTGACATCTCAGGACATCAACAATACTAGTGTGCCTCTTTCAGTGAAGGAAGCTCTGGAGGAGTGCTTCTACCCTCAGGTAGAAGAGCTGATTGCCCAGCTTCAGACTTATGCTGATGAGTGGAAGGATGTACCTATGCTGGCTAAGACTCATGGTCAGCCTGCTTCTCCTACCCGTTTGGGCAAGGAAATCATGGTTTATGTATATCGTCTTACCGAGCAGCTTGATTCTTTGAAGGCTTGCAAGTTTACTGCTAAGTTTGGTGGTGCTACCGGTAACTACAATGCTCATCATGTAGCTTATCCAGAGTATGACTGGAAGGCTTTCGGTAACAAATTCGTCAGCGAGAAGCTGGGCTTGGAGCGTGAGCAATATACTACTCAGATCAGCAACTATGATCATCTGGGTTCCATCTTTGATGCCATCCGCAGAATCAACACCATCATCATCGACTTGGACCGTGACTTCTGGATGTACATCTCTATGGATTACTTCAAGCAGAAGATCAAGGCTGGTGAGGTAGGTTCCAGCGCCATGCCACACAAGGTGAACCCTATTGATTACGAGAACAGTGAGGGTAACCTCGGTATTGCCAATGCCATCCTCCAGTTCCTGGCACAGAAGCTCCCGGTTAGCCGCTTGCAGCGCGACCTTACTGACAGCACCGTACTCCGTAACATCGGTGTTCCTCTCGGTCATAGCGTCATCGCCATCCAGAGCACATTGAAGGGCTTGCGTAAGCTCATCCTCCATGAGGAGAAGTTGCAGGAAGATTTGAATAATACCTGGGCTGTAGTAGCTGAGGCTATCCAGACCATCCTTCGCCGTGAGGCTTATCCACATCCATACGAGGCATTGAAGGCGCTCACCCGCACCAATACCCATATGACAGAGGAGACCATTCATGAGTTTATCAAGGGATTGAATGTAAGTGATAGCGTGAAGGCCGAATTGATGGCTATCACTCCTAGCAATTACACCGGTATTTAATCAAAAAGCAGTTTCCCTAACGGGCAGCCAAGGATATATCAAGACATATCATATATAACATAATTAATAATAATAGATTTATTAACCCGGCCGTGAGGCTTTTATATTGAATAAATTATGGATTCAGAGTTCGAAAACAAACCACAGAGTCAATCGTCTGAGAGCGAGAACACCCGAGAGGGCTTCAACGCAGGCGGTTATCAGAAGAGTTATCGTAGTGTAGGTCGCACACAGCGTCCACGTATTAACAGTCATCGCCCATCATTCAACAGCGATAGAAGTAGCAGCAGTAGCGAGGGTGGCTTCCGTCCGGAAGGCTTCGGTGCTGGCTTGCAGAGCAGTTCTACCAGCTCTAGCAGCGAGCGTCCACAGCGCAGCTATGGTAGCAGCCGTGGCAGCTATGGCAGCCGTCCACAGCAGGGTGGCTACAA
>OCMB01000121.1_pt1 | contig 15930 bp, 15 predicted proteins | sample 1496101 | NCBI WGS metagenome assembly OCMB01 (sample SAMN01760949, study PRJEB22395) | human gut metagenome | reverse complement strand
TGCGGAAAGGCAAAGCCCGAGCTTGTGAAAGTTTGGGCTTTGTTGTAAATAAAAACAATTTTTTCAGTTCCATATCTGGAAAAAGGAGAAAAAACGAAAAGGGTGCGCCATAGACTTATGACACACCCTCCAAGCAAGAAGGCATTTATCCGTCTCCAAGCCTACGCCAACGCTCAGGAATCCATCATCATCGACGTGAGCAACAACGCCGGTCTCATCCCCGAAGATGTAGCCTCCCACATTTTCATCCCGTTCTTCACCACAAAGCCGGAAGGAAGCGGAATCGGTCTCTCCCTCTCCCGCCAAATCATGCGAGTAAGCGGCGGCAGCCTCTCGCTCCATCAGGACAAGGCACAGGGAATCACCACCTTCCGCATCATCATCCCATAAAAAAGTATAATTTTGGGGAGGAAAGTTTGGCACTTTCGCTTTTTTACCATATCTTTGCCATTATAAAAGATTAAGCTTATGTCAACAGATGATAAGACCATATTAAAGATAAAAGATATAGCTAAATCTGCTATTCCTTCAGGAAGCAAGGCTATATTGTATGGATCAAGAGCGAGAGGTGATGCTCGTAACGATTCAGACTGGGACATTCTTATCCTTTTAGACAAAGACAAACTGGAACAAACAGACTATGACAAAGTAAGTTACCCGTTTGTCTTGTTAGGTTGCGACCTCGGCACAGAAATCAATCCCATTCTTTACACAAAGAAAGAATGGGAATCGTATAACTTCACCCCTTTTTACGAGAATGTAAATCGAGACGGCATTAGTTTAATATAAAAGTTATGAATCAAGTAAACAAAGACACATTAATCAGTCTGCAAGTAGAAAAAGCCAAGCGCTTTTTAACTCAAGCAGATGAAATGGTTGAACTAAAGCATTGGGATTTAGCAGCCAATCGCTATTATTATGCCTGCTTCCATGCCGTACAAGCTCTATTCATAGCAAAAGGTGTTAATGCCCACACTCATGTCGGCATTAACACCCAATTCAGTTTACACTTCGTAAAGACTGGTATCGTAGATATCTCTTATGGCAGTTTCCTCGCCCGTATGTTCCAGTTAAGGCAAAAAGCCGATTACAACTGCGCCTACGAAATTTCCGAAAATGACATCCTGGAAATTATTGGCTTATCACACGATTTTATAAAAAACATATTAAAATTAGTCAAATAATTACTTACAGAAGATTATGGCATTCGAAAAGGAAATCAAGGAATACGAGGATTTGAGACGCAAATATCAAACCCTTATCATCAATAAAATGGATAGAGAAGAGTACATCAAATATAATGAAGTACTCTTCTCTACCCATTCGTGCGCCATTGAAGGCAACTCTTTCTCCGTAGATGACACCCGGGAACTGAAGGAGAAAGGATTAGGGATGATTCCTGCCGGAAAGACTCTCTTCGAGGCTTTCGAAATGCTTGATCACTTCGAAGCCTTCGAGTACATGATGCAAAACACGCAGCATCCGCTCGACGAGAATCTTCTGAAAGAAATCAACAGGCGGGTTACCTGCCACACGCTTGCCTACCGTTCTCCAGAAGCCATTCCGGGCGAATACACCACCACGGACATGGCTGCAGGCGACACGGTATTTGGCAACCACGAAGAACTCATCGCCAGAGTTCCCAAACTGTTGGAATCAACAGAAAAAGCCATTGTTTCAGCAGCCGTTCATCCCATGATTCTTGCCGCTCGCTTCCATGGTTTCTACGAATATCTCCATCCCTTCCGTGATGGGAATGGAAGAACAGGACGACTCATCAGCAACTACATTCTCTTAAGATTGAATCATCCTCTCCTCATCATCCCATCCGAAGCCCGTCAGGAATATATTTCTGCCCTCCGTATGATTCGTACGGAAGCTACGGACGAGCACCTCATCCGCTTCTTCTTCAAGATGGCAATACAGAGAATGGAAGAAGAGCTGAAGCAGAAAGAGGCTAACACCAAGCGATTTATGACATTCCTCTTCTAATGAAGCATAGCGTCATACGCTCAGAAGTGACAGAAGCACTAAAGCTGATTGCCCTCCGCCTCCACAATCTGTCCATCAAACAGGCGGATGGTGCGATGGGCTATCTTGGCATCATGCTCATTATGCGTTACCATGACGATGGTGGTGCCCTCGTGGTTCAGCTCAGTAAGCAGATGCATCACCTCGGCACCATTCTTGGAATCGAGGTTACCCGTAGGCTCATCGGCAAGGATAAGTTTCGGACCGAAGACCACGGCACGGGCGATGGCAACCCTCTGCTGCTGACCACCTGACAGTTGGTGAGGGAAATGCTTGGCACGATGGCTGATGGCCATTCGCTTCATAATCGCCTGCACCTTAGCCTTGCGCTCCGCCTTCGGAATGTTGAGGTAGGTAAGAGGAAGCTCGATGTTCTCCTCTACATTCAATTCATCTATCAGATTGAAGCTCTGGAACACAAAACCGATTTCTCCCTTTCTCACATCCGTACGCTCTTTTTCCTTCAGGTTTGCCACCTCGTGATTACCCAGGAAATATTTTCCAGAAGTTGGGTTATCCAATAATCCAAGGATATTGAGTAAAGTGGATTTGCCACAACCGGATGGTCCCATAATGGCGACAAACTCGCCGTCTTCTACTGTGAAAGATACGTTATTTAAAGCAATCGTCTCCACATCTTCTGTGCGGAATGACTTGCAAAGATTCTCTATTTTAAGCATTTTCTTATCTTTTTACTTTTTTACTTTTAATTTTATTCATCCTTAAGATACTTCACCGGATTACTATTCGCCACCTTGTAGCAGTTGATGATGACGGAAAGCCCGATGATGACGAGCAAGATGATGGTAACGCCAATAAACAGCAAAGGCGTCATCGTAATCTTCTCGCTGAACGACATGAGCCATTGTCTGGCTATCAGCCAAGCCCCCAAATCTCCCACGATGATGCAAGGCAAGGCAATCTTCATAATGTCCTTCAGGAAGATGCGAAGAATATCCTTCACCTTCGCCCCGTTCACCTTCCTTATCGCTATCTCCTTGCGGCGGCGGTTCACCTCATCACTCGTATAGCCCACCAATCCGAAGAGGGCGATAATCATCGTTACGATGCCGGCTACCAGGATTCCGTTGCGGAAATTGAGCTGGGAAGCGTACTGTGCCTTGAACTCGGATTCATAATCATAAACGGTCACTTCATTATTCGGATACAGCGACTGCACCTCGTTCTTTAAGTCAGAGAGACTCTTTTCCGTCAAGTCATTAAACCTGACGAGCATACACCGATTAGCCCGACCATAGAAATAGACAAAAGGAGTAGCGTTCGTATCAGCATTCGACGTGCTAATCGTTCCATACCTCACATTCTTGACCACGCCACAAATCGTCATCGTTTCATCCTCATCACAATGAGAAGATACCCAAACCCTCTTACCTACGGCTCCATCTTTCCAATGTCCAAGTTTTACGAGCTTGTTAGCCAAGTTCTCGTCAATGATAATTTGTCGAGAACTATCATTACGCTCTGTGAAGAAAGATCCTTCTACAAACTCAACGTCCATCATCTTGAAGTAATTGTCATCCACTCCACCTGCATCATGAATGATTTGGATAGTACGCTTGTCGCCAGGCAAAGAAAGATTATTACCATTAAAGCTATAACTTTGCAAAGGAACACTATAGCAAGATGCCACCATATTGACATCAGGCATTCGCTTAATTTCCGATAGACATTGCGCTCGTTGGTCTTTCTCTAGTCCTTCTACAAAAACGAATGCCACCTTATCATACTTGTAACCAGGATTCAAGTTTACCATCATATCATATTGATTATTGACCACAAAGAGCAAGCTGAACAATAGCCCCGAAATGATAAACTGAACACCCAGCAAGATGAGCTTCCATTTCTTACGGTTCTCACTATACCCCCTGAAAGCAATCGCTACAGGTATCTTGCAGTAAAGCCAACTAGGCATCCATCCACCCACTAAAAGCACTAAGAGACAAATTGCTACCAATATCCAGCAACCTCGATTGAGCACCAAGACACTAACTGGGGCAGAAAGGAAATTCTCTACCGTTCCCTTGCTGAGAAATACTAAAATAGCTGCAAGAACAATCGACAAGCCAACATGTACCAACGCCTCGGAGAAGACAATGGCATGGATGTTCTTGGGTTCCGCTCCATAACATTTACGCACAGCCATCTCACGAGAACGCGTTACGAGATTACCCACGATGATGAGCAGGTAATTCATCACGGAAGTGAAAAGCAATACAAAAGCGATGATACCCATGATCCATCCCATCTTCTTGATGTAAGGGTTTTGCGTGTACATTTCGCTGAGAACGGTAAAGTCGTAATCTAATGAAATACCCGCTTTCTTCCATTCTTTCAACGGGAAGTGGTCTTGCTTCATCTTGTTGATATATGGATGAAGTTCACTTGGCTTATGCCCTTTTGACAATCGGATAAAAGACTGATAACAATCATTTCCAGTCCATTGCTGCCTTCCATCATAACCAAACATATCCCCGATACTACCCAATGACACCAACACTTGAAGAGAATGCCAAGAGGATCCCCATGGGAAACTCTCAAATACACCTCCGATAGTAAAGGTATGTCCAGGATAACTTGCCATCGTGAAATGCTTACCCACGACATTGCCGCCCATCTTCGCCGCTGTCTCTGAGTCTATCATGCAATAGAATGGACGAGAAAGGACTTCTTTTGCCTTGCCAATCGTTACCTTTTGGGGAAAGACATCAAAAAAACAGCTATCCGCCAATGCTATTTTACAAGAGATTGCATTTTGGTCTTCCATATTACATTGGAAATCTCCAATAAAAACAAGTCGTGTAGCAGCCTCCACAAATGGAGCATACTGTTTGATGCCCGGAGCTGTAGCTCCTGAGGTTTGGGCGAAATTGAAAGACTTATTGCCATCGTCTCCCGGCATCGTTCCCACTTCTGAAATCTGATACGTCCTTTCCCATCCAGGGAAATACGTATCGTAAGTCTGCTCGAAATAAATCTCGGCAATAATTACCGAACTGATTGCCAATCCGAGCGCCAGACACAATATCTTCACGAAATTGTGCTGGCCCCTTCGAGGCAGATTCTTGAATGCGTTAATAATATGATTCATATCAAATATCCTGTTTCTAGGGCGTTAGCCCAATTTATCACTAATCACTACTAGTTAATCATTACTAACTAATCACTACTAATTAAAAACTAAAACATCATTATCCTTATAAGCCTCATAGCCGCTAACAATAACCTGCTCGCCTGGCTCCAAGCCCTCAATCACCTCATAATACTGAGGATTCTGGCGACCGATGGTTATCTTGCGGCGATAAGCCTTCTTGCCACTCTTGTCTAATACAAAGATCCATTGACCACCCGTTACACTATAAAACGTGCCTTTAGGGATAATTATTGCCTGCTTCGACTGACCGAGCTGCAAATCTACATAATAGGTCTGACCGGTTCGGATGTTGCCAGGGCGAACACCCTTGAAGACGAAGTCGATGCGGAACCTGCCGTCTCTTACCTCGGGATAAACCTTGCGAACCTGCAGGAGATAATGCTTGCCGTTCTGGTCGAAGGTGGCAGTAAGCCCCGGTTTTACCCGGTCGATGTAATGCTCATCCACCTGCGCCTGCACCTTGAAATCGCTGAGGTCGTTGATGACTCCAATCTTCTGTCCAGCCTGGATGCTCTGTCCCAGTTCCACATCGAGCAAGCCGATTTCACCCGAAATGGTGCTGCGGATGTTCAGCTTCTCCTTGCGCTGGCGAACCAGTTGCACATTCTTCTGCATGGCTTCCAGATTATCGCCCATCTGATCCATCTGCGAACGGCGGAGCTGTGCATCCTTCTTCAATCGCTTGCTGATGAGCGCATGCTTCTTGACGGCAAGGTCGTAATCTTCCTTAGCCTTCAGATACTCCTCGCGCGAATTGAGTTCTTCCTTGTGCAACGCCTCCTGATGCTGATAGGAACGGCGCTTGGTAATGACATCCTGCGAAAGCGATAGTTCCTCGTTGCTATTGTTCAGACGGTCCTGTTCCATCGAAATCTGGGTGTTGCGAAGCATGTCCTGCTTTTCGGCAAGTTCGCTTTCGGCATTCAGAATCTCCAGGTCGAGATTCGAATTGCTCAGTTTCACGATCACATCGCCCTTGTTTACGTGGGCACCTTCATCCACCACTTTCTCCAGAACGATACCGCCTTCCTCGGAACTGATCTGTACCACGGAGATAGGAACCACCTGTCCATCCACCGAAACATAATCGTTGAACTGCGCCTTCTCCACGGTTCCGATGCTCAATCCCTTCCTGTCCACCTTCAGGGTGGAAGAGAAATTGCTCAATCCCAACCAAATGAGGACTGCGATCAAAACCGCTCCTCCGCCAATCCATGCCCAGTACTTGCGAGGCACGAGATATTTTTTCTTTTCTATCTTGATATCCATAATTTACTTTATTAATTTTTCTCCCTGATAATAAGCAACTAACCTTTGTTTGATGATGAGCAACATCTGCATCTGGAGTTCCTTGATTCTGCTTTCCAGAAGCGTTTGGGCTGCGGTATGAAGGTCGAAGGTGGAAAGCATTCCTTCCTCAAACTTCCGGCTCGACATGTGATAGGCGAGCGAATCGGAGGCAACCTTCTTCTGCATCTGATGCAACTCCTTGGCGTAACCCTCTGCATCCATTACCGCCTGGGCTATCTGGTCGTGAAGCTTGCGACGGGTTTCCTCCAGGTTCACCTGCGCCAGTTGCCAGTCGTTGCGTGCCTTCTTCACGCTGTGCCAGCGGTCACTATTATAAATAGGTATGGAAAGGGTCAATGCGAGGTATTCGCCCTGGTTGTTGCGAAACTGCGAGGCAAACCCATCGTATTGCCCTTTCTGAGAGAGATTCTTGTAATAGTTGGTAGAAATGCCGCCACCGAGAGAGAGTGATGGCAGCAATCTGCCTTTTGCTATCTTATAATCATACCGTGCCCGCTCCACTTCGTATTCTGCCGACTTCAAATCGGGAGAAATATGCTGGAAGCCCTGGTAAACGGTTTCGTAGTTTATACCAGATTCAGGAATCGCCTCATTTTCAGCATTTAACTTCAGATTCAGTTCCCCATTAATCTGGATTTTCTGTTCCTCATTAATCAGAATTTTCAGCTCTTCATCCACCGGAAAATTCATCGCGGATTTCAAAGCGAGCAGACTCTGCTTTGCCACATTCTCCTGATGCGTAAGATTGTATTCATCTTCCGCCACCTGCGATTCCATCTGCACCACATCCGGTCGGCCTTTTTCGCCCAGTTCATACAGTCGCTTCATTTTAGCCAGCATCCGTTTGCTTTCGTTCAGTTTCTCGCTTGCTATCCGAATGCTTGCCTCAGCATAGGCAGCATCCACATATTTCTGCATCACGTCGATGGCTCTATCGTCCTGAATCTTCTGCATCGCCGTGGCAGAATAATCCCGGCTAAACTTAGCCTGCTTCAAGGCGTTGATGGTGGCGAAACCATCGAAGACATTCAGTTCGGCATAAAGCTGATAATAGTTGTTGAATGTCGTTACATTATTATAAGTATTGGTTTCCGGGTCGATGTTTCGTCCCCAGGCGTACTGTCCCTGCACGCCGCCCGTAACGGTAGGCAGGAATCCTGCCACAGCATGCTGGTAATCCTGCTTGCGCTGGCGGGCGTTAACCACCTCCCGCTTCACTTCCGTGGCGTGCTCCACGGCGTATTTCATGCAGTCGTCAAGGCTCCAGCTCTGTGCCGAGGCACCAGCCGCCCAGACCAACCATCCTATCAATATTCCTATTCTTTTCATAATCTTCTTCATTTTGGCATGATAAGGGCAAGAGCCGTGCCAAAATAGCATTTCTCCTGATAATCAAGCCATTAGATAAAATTCCTCATAAAACAAACTGTCCAACAATTAGACACCACCGTCTAATTGTTGGACAGGAAAGCGCAGCTCAAAGCTAATCATTCGAAACCAAAGATCAAAGCTGATCATTTACCGCATCCACCACTTGTCCATCAAACAGATTGATGATGCGACTGGCGTAGGTAGCATCGTGCTTGGAGTGCGTAACCATCACGATGGTGGTTCCCTCTTCATTCAGTTCGCTGAGCAACTGCATCACCTCCATACCATTCTTGGAATCGAGGTTACCCGTAGGCTCATCGGCAAGGATGATGCTAGGCTTGCCCACCACGGCACGGGCGATGGCAACCCTCTGCTGCTGACCGCCCGAAAGCTGATGAGGATAATGCTTGGCACGATGGCTCAGCTTCACCTTTCTCAATATCTCGAGCACACGCTCCTTGCGCTCCGCCTTTCCCACTCCGAGGTATTTCAGCTGTAAATCCACATTCTCCTCAACGGTAAGTTCGTCGATAAGGTTGAAGTTCTGGAACACGAAGCCGATGCGACCCTTGCGATAGGCGGTGCGCTCACGCTCCTTCAGATGGCCCACTTCCTCATTATTCAACCAATACTTGCCCTCCGTAGGACTATCCAGTAAGCCCAGGATGTTCAGCAAGGTTGACTTGCCGCATCCCGAAGGACCCATGATGGCGATAAACTCACCATCTTCTACTTCTATGTTCACGCCGTTCAGGGCGATGGTTTCCACCTCTTCCGTGCGGAATATTCTAGTTAAATTCTCTGTTCGTATCATCGTTAGAAATCTTTTTAAAGTTTATGACTCATTATTCAGCCTTGATGCTGTCTATCGGATTCGACATCGCCGTACGCAGGGTGCAGCCGATAACCGAAACAAAGGCTATCAATAAGGTAAAGACGGCGCCAGCCAGCAACACCCACCAAGGGAAGGAGATGCGATGGACGAAATCCATAAGATAAGTCTGCATCAGCTTCACGCAGATAGGGATGGCGATGACCACAGCCACCAGCGAACTGACGAGGAATCTCTTAGCCAGTTGCCAAGCCGCATCCCCAATCGAAGCCCCCATCACCTTGCGCAGGGCAATCTGGCGCTTCTGCTGGTTGCCGTAATAAACCGACATTCCGAAGAGCCCCAAGGCAGAAATCAGGATAGAGATGCTCATGAAGGTGATGATGAGCACCATCATATTATGCTTGTCCTTGAGGTTATTCTTCAAAGTATCATCCATATACTCCACCTGCATTTCCGCAGGAACGCCCATCAGTTCCTTAGCCACCTGCTTGCAGGTATTCCGGATCGCCTGCAGCGCCTGGGCATGATCGCCACGGGTTTTCACCAGAACTGTCCATCCACGCTGCTGCGGGGTAATGACTCCAATGGCATTATGCTCCGTTTTTTCATTCTCGCTCAGCGCATCTCCACTATGGTAATCGGCAATCACGCCACACACCTCGTATTCATGCTTTCCATCCTTCATTCTCATTCCGAACCAAGGCTTGTGGACAGAAACGCCATAGGCACGCTTCGCATCTTCCGTTACCCAAATCTTTCCATAGGCTGGCTCGCAATACTGCTCAATCACCCTGACTCCCAGCATCTTCATCGCCGTGGAATCTACCATGAACATACGGAGCATTCCTATCAGTTTTTCATTGTCATCATGCACGCCATTTCCCCAGCTTCTGATAGGATTGGCGTTGCCGTAAGTTGCCTCCTCCACCTCTGGAAGCGCTTTCAGACGGTTTTTGAGAATAGACATCTTCTCCGGCGAACCATCCAAGGCAGAAATGATGGAAACAATATCCTTCGTCTGATAACCCAACGGCAAATCGGCAAGATGCTTCATCTGGAGCATCATCGTTATCGCCATGACTACCAGCGTGATGCTGATGACGTTCTGGGCTACGATAAATATCTTGCTGAACCACATCTTGCTGCGCATGCGGATGGTTCCCTTCACCACATCTATCGGATTGAAACGGGAAACCACGATGGCAGGAAGGATTCCCGCAAAGATGGAGATGATGACATAAGCCAACGGCAGGAACCACAGAAGGTCGAAGGAATGGAACAGGTCGATTTTCGTATCCAACATAGAATTGAACAACGGGATAAATGCCCAGGAAATCAACAAGCCCAGCAGGAAGCAGACCGCCGTAAACAGCGCCGACTCCTTGAGATAGCGCAGCATCACGCCCCCTACCGATTCGCCCAGCAGTCTTCGGGTAGCCATCTCCTTCGCACGGTTGCCAATCTGAGCCACCGTAAGATTGATGTAGTTGAACAAGGCAGAAAGCAGCAGAACCAGCGCCACGACCAGGAGGATATTCACGAGAGAACGATTTCCATGCTTGAAAATCTCGACATCATCATCCGCAAAATGAATCTGGTCCCATCTCACAAACTGGCAGCCCCACATGAAGTCGGCTCCACCTGATTCCTTTTTCCACTCCTTCCAGTAGTTTATGTATTTGCCGAGCAAGGTCTGTCTCACCTTTTCGGGGTCGGCTTCCTTTGCCAGTCGCGCCACCGTAGTGCAGGAGCCAAACTGATTCATCGGCTGAGCCTCAGCTTCTATCAGTTTCATCGACACGAAAATATCGTATGGGTTAAGAAGGTCCTCACGGTCGAAATCCTCCATGATTCCCACCACCTTGAGTTGCAGCTTACCGCATTGGATGGTACGGCCGATAGGATTGGCGTTGCCGAAGGCTTTCTTGGCAAAAGATTCCGAAACCATTGCCTGATGAGCATCCGAAAGGAGATGATCTGGCGCACAACCACGGCATTTGTAACCCATAAACTGGGAAAAGTTCGGGTCGATAGCCAGATATTTTGCCTCATAATACTGTCCATCTATCATGGCTCCCTGCGGAGCATAATATTCACCAAATCTTGTCCATCCCTTGATTTCCGGGATGGAAGGAAAGAACTCCTTGGCTATGCCCCAGGTCATTCCGAGATAATCGCCGGAACCTGCAACATAGAGTTCCTTCGCCAGTTTCTGATTCGTTCCCACACGATACTCTGCAGTAGCGTAGGAGACGAGAATCAGCACAAAAGCCAGTGCCACCGAGAGGCCCAAGGCCTCTATGGTGGCATAAAGCTTGTTGCGTGATAAGAATTTCACATAACTTTTCATCATATACTCATTTATTTTTGTTTCACTTAAAACCAAACGATAAAGGAAGAATGACATCTCCCTGTTTTCGTTAGCTGCTGCAAAGTTACGGCTTCTCCCGTTTTCTGCCAAGATTTCCGCCAGCCCGAAAGGCGGATTGTATGAATTTCATACACTCTATTGTATGATTATCACACAACAATCCCGTTTTTGTTTGCCGTTTCGGAAAAAAAGCGTACTTTTGCAAACAAAAAAATTAAAGATATGAAATACGGAACCCTTCTTGTCATCGACGATAATCCGTCGATACTCACGGCGCTGAAGATCTGTCTGGGCAATACGTTCGAACGGATCCTCACCCTTTCTCGCCCCGATACCGCCCCCACACTGCTGCAACAGGAGCAGGTAGATCTCATCCTGCTCGACATGAACTTCTCGCTCGGCGTAAACAGCGGTCAGGACGGTTTACTCTGGCTCCGCACCTTCCGCCGGCTCCACGCCCACATCCCCGTGGTACTCATCACCGCCTTTGCCGACGTGCAGCTTGCCATCAAGGGATTGAAAAGCGGAGCCGCCGATTTCGTCACCAAGCCCTGGGATAATGACGAACTGATAAGGGTGCTCAAGGATGCCATCGACAATAATACGGAAGTGGCAACCTTGGAAAATTTCGAGAACGATTACATCCGGAAGGTCGTGGATAAATGCCACGGCAACATCTCGCGTGCAGCCGAAATGCTCGGAATTACCCGACAAACCCTTTACGCAAAACTGAAGAGATAAACATACTATTTTTATGGTTATTATCAAGATTATATATTTAATAGGTGGAATCTGCCTCATCCTGGGCGGCCTCATCTATCTGTTCTTTCGCCATCAGCGAAGGCTGAAGGCGCGTGCCTTCCTGATGCGTGAGGCTGTAAGAAATGGCGATTACGCCTTCCGCCTCCCCACTTTGGGTTTGCTGCCAGGCGAAAGAGCCTTGCAGCAGGCACTCAACGACATGCAGGGCGACATTGCCCGCCTCGTAGCCAGACACGAAGTGGAATCCTGGCAAAAGCTGACCCGTGTGCTTACCCACGAAATCATGAACGCTACGGCTCCCATCTCCAGCATCTGCCAGGCTTACCTCAGCAACCCGCAGATCAAGGGAAGCGAATACGAGGAAGGCATTCAGGCGATTCACGACACCAGCAAGTCGCTCACCAACTTCGTGGATAGCTACCGCAAGCTCACCCAGCTTCAGGCTCCCGTCGTAGAACCCCTTACGCTCGCCTCTTTCCTGGAAAGCATCCGGGCGCTCTATCCCGACCTCAATTGGCACATTTTCCTCCCCCAGAATGTCACGCTGGAGGCCGACCGCAACATGCTGCGCCAGGTATTCATCAATCTTACCAAGAATGCCATCGAAGCCCACGCCACCGACATCGACGTCCGCATGAGCCAAAACGAGCGTCCTGTCCTGCTGTTCAGCAACAACGGCGAACCGATTCCTGCCGATGTGGCACGGGAAATCTTCATCCCGTTCTTCACCACCAAATCATCCGGAACGGGAATCGGACTTTCCCTTTCCCGCCAGATGCTGATGATGCAGAACATCGAACTGGGACTTGCCGATACTTCCATCTCCGGCTACCATGTAACATTCTACCTGGAAAAACAAAAAGATTGACATCAATTTCGTAGTTTCCTGGTTTCATCTACATTAAAATTATCATAATTTTAAGTTGTCAAGAAAAGAAAATGACAGAAAAGCTTGGTGCTTTCGAAAAAAAACATTACCTTTGTCACCATAAAATAAACAACGTAACGACATTAAATACATGATGACAATTGAAGAATACAGAGCAGAGGTCTTGCAGGCATTGCTCGAAGCAAAGAATGAGGATGGTACTCCAGCAATTACACCGAAGGAAGCACAGGAGGCTCTCAATGGTTTTACCGACGACGAATTGCAGGACGGCATCTTATGGAACTCTCCACAGGACGTGGCCGATATTATCCTTGAAGGATAAAGAAAACATCGTTTTTCTTTGCTCATTCCAATTATTATTTGTAATTTTGCAGGCGCTTAAGTAAAAGGGGTACTTGCAAGCCCCCTCACTTACCAGGCATTTGAATAAAGAAAAAGATTTTTTACCGGTAAAAAAAGATATAAAGATAATGAAGATAGAAAACGAAATCATCAGCTCTGTCATCGCGGCGGTGAAGGAGCTTTATGGTCAGGACGTACCTGAAAAGATGGTAGCCCTGCAGAAGACCAAGAGTAATTTCGAAGGTAACCTTACCCTCGTCGTATTCCCATTCCTCAAAATGTCGAAGAAGACTCCAGAGAGAACTGCACTCGAGATTGGTGACTACCTGAAGGAGAACTGCGCTAACGTTATCGCAGACTTCAACGTGGTTAAGGGTTTCCTCAACCTTTCTATCGCTCCTGCCGCTTGGGTAGGACTCCTGAACACCATCAACGCTGACCCTAAGTTCGGCGAGAAGCCTGTTACTGAGAATAGCCCGCTCGTCATGATCGAGTACTCTTCTCCTAACACCAACAAGCCTCTTCACCTCGGTCACGTGCGCAACAACCTGCTCGGTTGGTCATTGGCTCAGATTATGGAAGCCAACGGCAACAAGGTAATCAAGACAAACATCGTTAACGACCGTGGTATCCACATCTGTAAGTCTATGCTCGCTTGGCTCAAGTGGGGCAATGGCGAAACTCCTGAGACTTCCGGCAAGAAGGGCGACCACCTCATCGGCGACTACTATGTAGCCTTCGACAAGCACTATCGTGAGGAAATCGCAGAGCTTAAGGCTCAGTATGAGAAGGAGGGTATGGACGAAGAAGCTGCCACAGAGAAAGCTAAGGCAGAGGCTCCATTGATCAAGGAGGCTCACGAGATGCTCGTGAAGTGGGAAAACAACGACCCTGAGGTTCGCGCTCTCTGGCAGAAGATGAACAGCTGGGTTTACGCTGGCTTCGACGAGACTTACAAGATGATGGGTGTAAGTTTCGACAAGATATATTATGAGTCAAATACTTACCTCGAGGGTAAGAAGAAGGTAGAGGAAGGATTGGAGAAGGGTCTCTTCTTCCGCAAGGACGATAACTCTGTATGGGCAGACCTCACCAACGAGGGCCTCGACCAGAAGCTCCTGCTCCGTTCTGACGGCACTTCTGTTTACATGACTCAGGACATCGGTACTGCCGACCTCCGTTTCAAGGACTTCCCTATCGACAAGATGATCTACGTAGTAGGTAACGAGCAGAACTACCACTTCCAGGTGCTCTCTATCCTGCTCGACCGCCTCGGCTTCAAGTGGGGTAAGGACTTGGTTCACTTCTCTTACGGAATGGTAGAGCTGCCTAACGGTAAGATGAAGAGCCGCGAAGGAACCGTAGTAGATGCAGATGACCTGATGGCAGAGATGATCAAGGATGCTCGCCAGACAAGCGATGACCTTGGCAAGTTCAAGGACATGAGCGAGGAAGAGCGCCAGGAGATTTCACGTATCGTGGGTCTCGGAGCGTTGAAGTACTTCATCCTCAAGGTAGATGCCCGCAAGAACATGCTCTTCAACCCAGAGGAGAGTATCGACTTCAATGGTAACACAGGTCCTTTCATCCAGTACACCTACGCTCGTATCCGCAGCATCATGCGTAAGGCTGCTGCCGAGGGCATCGAGATTCCTGCAGAGTTGGGCGCTGATGCTCCTATCAACGAGAAGGAGATCGACCTCATCCAGAAAATGAACGACTTCGCTGCAGCTGTAGCCGATGCCGGCAACAACTACAACCCTGGTGGCATTGCCAACTACTGCTACGAGCTGACCAAGGAGTTTAACCAGTTCTATCACGACTACAGCATCCTGAATGCTGAGAGCGAGGCAGAGAAGATTACCCGTTTGGTTCTCGCAGCCAATGTTGCCAAGATTCTGAAGAATGGTATGGCTCTGCTCGGCATCGAGGTTCCTGAAAGAATGTAAAATTTTAGGTAATTAGAAGTTATCAAGAGTATAGCACTCCTGAAAAACTTCTCAAGATATAATTAACCTACAATTTAAAAATTGAATATTGACTATTGACAAATAATGAGCATCCCCAGAGCCAGACTTTGGGGCTTGCTCATTTCTTTTTTATATAGGTCAGTATTCCAGAAAAACTGAACTCTCGTTATGTGGTTCAGTAAAACACAAATCATTTATCCAATAAAAGAAACGCAAATGAGTAACATGCCCGTAAATCCTCCTTCATGGAGAAACGATACAGTCTTGCCTTTGCCCAATGAGGTGAAGGCGAACGCCTGGGCTGTGGATGCAGCCTGCTCCGGAAATCCCGGTCCGATGGAATACCAATGCATTGATCTTCAGACTGGTGCGCAGGTTTTCCACTATGGTCCTATCCACGGCACCAACAACATCGGCGAGTTCCTTGCCATCGTCCACGCCCTCGCTCTGATGGCCCAGAAAGGCATTACCGACAAGGTAATCTACAGCGACAGCGTGAATGCCCAGCTCTGGGTAAACAAGAAGCAATGCAAGACCAAACTGGAGCGTACTCCTCAAACCGAGCAGCTCTATCAGATCATCGCACGTGCCGAAAATTGGCTCCGCACCCACCCCATCACCGTCCCTATCTTTAAATGGGAAACGAAGAAGTGGGGCGAGATTCCAGCCGATTTCGGAAGAAAAGGATAAGACTTTTTACGTAAAACCGATGTAACTGCGACAGTACTTACAAGCAACAGCGATAATACTTACAAGGCGCAAGCAGGCACCGGTCATTAATGAAGCCCCCAAAAGGACTGGGGCTGTTTATTTCTAACAGTACGGTTGAAACGGGCTGAAAGCCCAAAAGCTCTTAGCCCAGGGCATCGCCCTGGG
>OCMB01000118.1_pt1 | contig 16312 bp, 17 predicted proteins | sample 1496101 | NCBI WGS metagenome assembly OCMB01 (sample SAMN01760949, study PRJEB22395) | human gut metagenome | reverse complement strand
TATGAAAATGGATAAATTTAAAAAAATATTTGAATATGCTAAAGGAGAATAAAATGATAAAAAGTATAACTGATTATTTAGATATAACATGTAATAAATATCCGGAAAAGATATCATTTGCTGAAAATGAAAATGTATTTATTACATATAAAGATTTTGTTTTAAAATCTAAAGTTATTGGTAGTAATATAGTAGAAGAATATAATTTGTTTAAAATGCCTATCATGGTATTTATTGATAAGAGTATAAATACACTTTTATCTATGTTTGGTGTTTTATATAGTGGTAACTTTTATACAGTTGTTGATGTAACATCACCTAAAAATAGAATAGATTCTATAGTTAATACATTAGAACCTAAACTAATAATTACAGATAATAAGAATATAGATAAAGTAAAAGAACTTCAGTATGATTTACCTATATTAAATATAGAAGAGTTAAAATATAAAACTAATGAAAAATTATTAAATGAAGTAAAGAATAGAGTTATTGATACTGATGCAGCATATGTATTATTCACAAGTGGTTCAACTGGAGTACCAAAAGGTTCAGTAATAAGTCATAAATCTGTTATAGAATATACTTCATGGTTCAAAAATGCATTTAATATAAATAGTAAAACTATATTTGGAAATCAAACACCATTTTATTTTAGTATGTCTATAAGTGATGTATTTACTAATATAATGGTTGGCTCTACATTATATATAATACCTAAAGTATGTTTTAGTTTTCCAGTAAAATTAATTGAATACATGAATGTTAATAAGATAAATACTATATACTGGGTACCTAGTGCTTTATGTATTGTTGCTAATATGAAAACATTTGATTATGTTAAACCAAAATATTTAAAGAAAGTATTATTCGCAGGTGAAGTAATGCCTATGCCACAACTTAATATATGGCGTCGTCATTTACCAAAATTAATGTATGCTAATCTATTTGGTCCAACTGAAACAACTGATATATGTACTTATTATGTTGTAAATAGAGATTTTAAAGATAATGAAACATTACCAATAGGTAAACCATGTGAAAATACAGATATATTAATTATAAAAGATGATAATACACTTGCAACTCCTGGCGAAGTAGGAGAATTATATGTAAGAGGTAGTATAGTTGGAAGTGGTTACTATAATAATCCTGAAAAAACAAATTCAATATTCGTAGTTAATCCACTTAATAAGTCTTATCCAGAAATACTATATAAAACAGGAGATTTAGGTAAATATAATAAATATGGTGAAATAGAATATTTAGGACGTAAAGACTTTCAAATTAAACATATGGGATATAGAATTGAACTTGGAGAAATAGAAACTAATATAAATTCTATTGATGGAATTATATCTTCTTGTTGTATTTATGATACTAAAAATAACTTAATTGTACTATTTTATGAATCTTTTAAACTAAATGATGCAGAAATACTTGAATTTAGTAGTAAAAAACTAGTAAAATATATGCAACCAAACAAGATTATCAAATTACCAAAGATGCCACATAACGCAAATGGTAAAATTGATAGAGCTAAATTAAAAACAATGTATGAAGAAATGGAGAAATAAAAATGAAAAATGATATTATTGAAGTACTTAATGAAGTAAAAGCTGGTGTTGATTATGAAAAAGAGGACAAACTAATAACAGATGGTATTCTTACATCATTTGATATTATTATGTTAGTATCACTACTTAATAATAAATTTGGCGTAGAAATAGGTGTTATGGATCTAGTACCAGAGAATTTTGAATCAGTTAATACAATTGAAACATTAATAAATAACTTAAAATAATGAAATAGTGTATGTGAATGAGGGGTGTTTTACATGAGTTATGCTAGTATAGAATTTTTATTATTCGTACTTGTGCTTGTATTAATATATTATATATTTCCAAAAAAACATAGATATATAGTATTACTTATTGGAAGCTTAATATTCTATTATTTATTCAGTGGTAAATATATAATATTTATATTATTATCATCAGTGATTACTTATTTTAGTGGTAAATTGATAGAGAAGTATAATGACAAAAGAAAGTTAATATTGACTTTGTCTATTCTTTTAAATTTATCGTTTTTGCTTGTACTTAAATATAATAACTTCTTTGGTGATATATTTAGAGTAGTAGGAATAAATATTCCATATAAGAAATTTATATTACCAATAGGTATATCATATTATACTTTAGAAACAATTAGTTATCTTACTGATATATATAGAAAGAGAATGAAAGCAGAAACTAATTATTTAAAAGTATTACTATTTTTAGTATATTTTCCACAAATAGTAGAAGGACCTATTGCAAATTATAGTAGACTTTCTAAAACATTATTTAATACAGAAAAGTTTAATTATGATAATTTTGTATCATCTTTTGTACTTATAGGTTGGGGATTTATTAAGAAACTTGTTATTGCTGATAGAGCAGGTATATTTGTAAGTAAAGTATTTGAAAATAATTATGGTGGAATATTACTTATAGTTGGAATACTTTTATATACATTACAAATATATGCTGACTTTAGTGGATGCATTGATATAGTAAGCGGTGTTTCAGAATTATTTGGTGTTAAACTTGATGAAAACTTCAAGCGTCCATTTTTTTCAAAATCAATACAAGAATTTTGGAGACGTTGGCATATTACACTTGGTACTTGGTTAAAAGAATATATATTTTATCCAATTAGCTTATCTAAATTAAATATGAAACTTAATTTAAAACTTAGAAAAATGAAATCAAAATATATATCAAGATTCATAATAACAGCATTTCCATTATTCTTCGTATGGTTCTTTAATGGTATGTGGCATGGCGCTAGTTTTAAATATGTAGTTTATGGACTATATTATTATGTACTAATGATGATAGGTATATTATTAGAACCAGTATTTAAAAAGATAATAAGTATATTTAAAATAAATACAGAAGTATGGAGTTATAAATTCTTTCAAGCGATTAGAACTATTTTAATAGTATGCTTTGGTATGTTCTTATTTAGAGTAGATAGTTTTAAACAAATGGGATTAATGATCCATAGTAATGCTTCAGCTTCATTATTTAGTTTAGGTCTTAAGAAACTAGATTTCGCTTTATTAATGGTTGGCATTCTTGTTATGTTAGTAGTAGGAGTAATGCAAGAATTTAATATCAACATTAGAAAAGAACTACAAAAACAAAATCTATTATTTAAATGGTTTATATATTATATAATAATATTCTCAGTTATTATATTTGGTATATATGGTAAAGGATATGATGCAGCTAGCTTCATATATGGAGGGTTCTAATATGAAAAAATTATTTATATTTATAAGATTAGTTATATTCTTTACTATAATGTTTGCATTAATAATAGTTCTTGGAAAAGTATTTACTCCTAAATGGAAAAATGGCACATTATCTGAAATGGATGGCCAAGATTATACAATAAATGGTTATTATGAATTACCTGAAAATTCAATAGATGTATTATTTTTGGGTGATAGTAGTATCTATAAAGGTGTTTCACCTATGGAAATATATGAACAAACAGGTATAACTTCATATAATTATAGTGTTAGTTCAGCTAGAATATATTTACTTTATTATATCCTTGAAGACGCATATAAATATCAAAAGCCAAAAGTAATAATGATAGATCCACTTACATTATTTTATACAGAAAAAGAAGTAGAGGGCGAACGTAGAAAATCATTTGATTATATGAAATTTGGCAAAACTAAATATGAAATGATAAATGATGATTTCTTTGAATTTGATTTAAAAGAAAAACTATCTTATTATTTTCCATTATTTAGATATCATTCAAGATGGAATGAAATAAGTATGTCTAATGTAAAAAGAACATTTGGCAGTTATCATTCAATTACTAAAGGATATATAATGTCAACTAAAATAAATCCTAGATACACTGGATTTAATTATATGAATCCTAGTAATAAAAAAGTTGTAATGAAAGATTATACTAAAAAATATTTAGATATGTTTGTTAAATTCTGCAAAGATAATGATATAGATTTAGTATTTCTTGGTATTCCTGATACTAGAGCCTGGGGCTACGAACAAAATGAAGAATTAAAGAAATTAGTAAATGAATATAATGTTAAATATTTAGATTTAAATAACGATTCATATGGACTCGATTTTACTACTGATACAGAAGATAAAGGAATACACTTAAACCTTAAAGGTGCAATAAAAATAACAAATGAAGTTACTAAATATTTAAGAAATAATTATAACTTTAAAGATCATAGGAATGATAATGAATATCAAAAATGGAATGAAGACTTAATAAAATATAATAAATTAAAAGAAACAAGATTAAAAGAATTAGATTATAAAATAGAGAATAAAATATATGATGTTAAAAAGAAAACAACTACAACTAAAAATATTAAAGATAAACATTAATTCTAAAAAGATTAATGTTTCTTTTAATAGTGAAAATAAATATTATAATGCAGAATATTATCTTATTAAAAGAGGATTACATAAGTACTTTAATATTGATAAATTTAAAATAATGTATACAAAGAATGGTAAACCATTCTTAGATAATGATGTCTATTTAAGTATTTCTCATGATAAAGACATAAGTATAGCTTCTTTATCAAATGTGAGAGTTGGAATAGATATACAGTATTATAGAAAACTAGATAGTATAACTACAAATAATATAAATAAAATATTAAATATTACTAATAATACAATAACTAATCTTTCAATAAAAGAAGCTATACTTAAATTAAATGGAGATGTATTTAAAAATATAAATAATTATAATATAAATGATTATCACATTATTAGTCATTATACTAAAAAATATATAATAATTTGTGTTTATCATAAATATATGATAAAATAATTAAGTACTTGAGGAGAGATAATGAAAAGATTTTTTAATGATTTAAAGAAGTATAAAAATTATATTATGTATGCAACATGGGCTGAACTTAAAACTGAAGTAATAAATTCATATTTAGGATTTTTATGGATGATTTTAGAGCCACTTGCATTTATGCTTATATATACTTTTATAGCAACAATAGTTTTCAAATCTAAAGTTGAATATTTTCCAGTATTTGTATTTATAGGTCTTTCTATATGGAATTTCTTTAATAAGATGGTAACTACATCAGTAAAATTAGTTGCTTCTAATAGAGATACTGTTACTAAAGTATATTTACCTAAATTTGTATTACTTCTTATAAAGATGGGTGTTAATGCATTTAAGATGGCAGTATCATTCTTACTTGTTGTAATATTTATGTTCATATACAAGGTACCTGTAACATGGAATGTATTATGGTTCATACCAATAATTATAACTGTAATAATATTTACATTTGGTATATGTACACTTGTTATGCACTTTGGAGTATTTGCTGAAGACTTAACTAATTTAGTTAATATAGGACTTCGTATGTTATTCTATTTGACTGGTATATTCTATGATATAAGTTCTAGAATACATAATACTATTTATAGAACAATATTGCTTGATTTAAATCCACTAGCTAACTTTATATATAACATGAGAAATGTATTAATATATAAGAGTGCTCCAATAGGAATGTGGACTCTTATATGGTTCTTTATAGGTGTATTACTTTCAATATTGGGTGTACATACTATATATAAATATGAAAATACATATGTTAAGGTGATGAAATAATGAAGAAACAAGAAATAGCAATTAGTGTTAATGATTTACATGTGTATTATAGAGATATGAATAGATTTTCACTAAAAAAAGGTGGACTAAAATCACGTGGATCAGGAAAAATATTTAAAGCAGTAAAAGGTGTTACATTTGAAGTACCAAAAGGACAAATACTTGGTATATGTGGTAAAAATGGTAGTGGAAAAAGCACTCTTTTAAGAGCAATATCAGGTATATTTAGTGCTGATAAAGGTAGCATTAATTTACATGGTAATTCAATATCATTACTATCAATTGGAGTAGGATTTCAAAAACAATTAACTGGATACGAAAACATATTCTTATCAGGTATGTTACTTGGATACTCTAAAGAACAAATAGAAGAAAAAGTAAAAGATATTATAGAATTTAGTGAACTTGGTGACTTTATATATAAACCAGTTAGAAGTTATTCAAGTGGAATGTACTCTAAACTTGCTTTCTCAATAACAGCAATACTTGAAACAGATATAATGCTTATAGATGAAGTTTTAAGTGTAGGAGATATTCACTTTAAAGAAAAAAGTTATAATAAAATGAAAGAACTTATTAGTGATGATAAAAGAACAGTTGTTATAGTTTCACACAATAGTAAAACAATAATAGAATTATGTGATAAAGTAATTTGGTTACATGAAGGTCTTATTAAAGACGAAGGTGATCCTGAAACTATAATGAATGAATACGAACAATTCATGAGAAATGAAGGATAATTTATTAAGTACTAGAAATAGTACTTTTTATATTGTATAATTTAATGTAGGTGATAATAAAATATGAATATATATGATTTTGATGATACAATTTATAATGGAGATACTAATAGAGATATATTGATGTATGGATTTAAAAAGCATCCTTTTCTTGTTTTAAAAGCACTTAAGAAAGCAAAGAAGTTACAGAATGATTATAAAAGAGGAGTAATAGAATTTGAAAGAGTAAAAGAAGCAATGCTATCATTTATATTTGAAATAAAAAATTATCCTAAATTCATAAATGATTTTGTAGATTCACATATGAAAAATATTAAGCCATGGTATTTAAATAGAAGAACTCAAAATGATATTATTATTAGTGCTTCTTATGAATTATGGATAATGCAATTTTGTAAAAGGCTTGGTATTAGATATGTTATAGCTACTAAAACTGATAGTGATGGTAGAATAATAGGTAAGAATTGTAAAGGAACAGAAAAGCTAAAAAGACTTGCTAGTGTCATCCCAAATGCAGTTATAGTTAGTGCATATAGCGACTCATCTTGTGATATTCCAATATTAGAAGCAGCAAGAACAGCTTATGTAGTAGAAGGAGATAAATTAATTACTTATACTAAGGGATATAAATTTAAGAATAATAACTAGGAGGTTTATGTGATAGGTGCAATATATGGTGATAAAGCAGGTAGTATATATGAATATAGTCAATTTAGTGAAATAAAATCTATTGAACCTGAAAAGTTAATATTAGATAATTCATTTTATAGTGATGATACGATTGAAACAATCGCAGTAATGGATGCTATTATGAATGGTAAAGACTATGAAAGTACATTAAAAGAATATATTTTAAAATATGAAAATTATAGTCCAAATTTTAGTCCTTATTTTGAAAAGATGTTTTCACCTGGCACTATTAAATGGGCTCATGGTGAAAAAGAAAATAATAGTAAAGGTAATGGTGCTATGATGAGAATATCACCAGTAGGTTATTTATTTAATACTGAAAAAGATGTTATTTCCAATGCTAGGGCTGTTACTATGACTTCACATAATACAGATGAAGCAATAGATTCTGCTACTAAAATAGCACTTATGATTTATTATTTTAGAAATGGTTATAGCAAAGAAGAAGTATTTAAAAAATTAAATTTATATGTCAATTATCAACCATTCACTAAATTTAATATGACTTGTAGTGAAACATTAAATAATTGTTTATATGCAATATGGAATTCTACTTCTTTTGAAGATGCTATTTATAAAACTTTGCTTATGGGAGGAGATACAGATACTAACTCTTGTATAGTGGGTTCAGTTGCAGAAGCAATGTATGGTTTAACTGAAATTGAAATACAAGATGCATTAAATGATTTACCAAATGAATTTAAAATTATATTAAAAAAGTATTATGATAAACACTAGAAATAGTGTTTTAAGTTTATTATAAGTTAACTAAAAAAGGTTGACATATAGTGATAAATAGTGTATATTAATAAGCACAAAGGAGGAATTAAAATGGCAGTTAAGATTAGACTTAAAAGAATGGGTGCTAAAAAAAGACCTTATTATCGTTTAGTAGTAGCTGATTCAAGAGCTAGAAGAGATGGTAATGTTATTGAATCTATAGGAACTTATATGCCTTTAGAAGCAGAAAAATATAATGTTAATAAAGAATCTGCTTTAAAATGGTTAAAGGAAGGAGCTCAACCTACAGATACAGCTAAGAATATTTTAAGTGAAGTAGGTGTTATGGAAGAATTCCATAATTCAAAAAGAAAATAAATGAGTTTAGTAGATTTTTCTGAATTAATCGTTAAAAAACTTGTTAAAGAACCAGATTTAGTTAAAGTACAAGAATTTGATAGTGAAGATAATAAAACTATAGAAATACTTGTTGCTGAAGCTGATATGGGAAGAATTATTGGTAAAGGTGGTAAGATTGCTACTAGTGTTAAAACATTAATTCAAGCTAAAGCTTATAACGATGGTATTAAAAGAGTAAGAGTAAACATAGATTCATTTTAATATAGAGTACTAGAAATAGTACTTTTTATTTTGAAAAAAAGATATACTAGCATTTTCTTTTATTTCATGGTATAATATAACACCAAAGGAATGATAGGTGATATTATGAATTATGAAGATGAATTAATATATGAGATGTATTTTAGATATAAAAATATGAGTAAAGAAGATGGAGATTTTTATTTAGATGTTCTTAGACATTCTAAAGAGATCACTGATAGTGCATATGGATATAAACCACAATATGATATAGTTGAAATGTCACTTATGCGTACTGAAAATGGTATTAGATTTAATGGTTCAATTACAAATGGAATGGAAAATAGATATATTACAGGTACAATGATAAGTCGTTTAAATAAAACATTTGTTGATATAAGTGTTGAAAGATTACTTGGAGATATACCTAATAGAGAATATAATGCAGTTGAAGTATTTAAATTTAAAAGAGATGAAGTAGAAAGACGTACTTGTTATTCAAATGGAGAATATTATGAAGCAATACTTGAACCATTTGAACGAGAAAAAATGGAAGAATATAAATTATCAAAAATACATAAAAATTGGAATGATTAGTTTCATTCCTTTTTAAATTTCAATATGATAGTTGTAATTGTTATAATAATTAATAAAACAATTGTTAATATAACAGGTATTTTAACATAATTAAATGTTTCAGTATAACTATTATTTATAAATAATAATTTAGGTATCAATAATATAACTATAAATATTATTATTTTATATAGTTTATTATTGTTAGTTAAATTTAGTGTTTCTTTTATATTGTTAAATATTGATAAGTTTATTATTGAACAGCCTGTTATTGTAAAGAATATCCATAATGAAGCACTTACGTTTTCTATTGAATCTATAAATGAAAATATTTGTATCTTTTTAAGTACTGAGTAAAGAGGATAATCAAACATATTAACAAGATTAGTACCAAATATACCAAGCGTTACCATTATAGCTGTAAATACTAATGTAAATGATAATATATACATACCTATAAAATATTTGTTAAACTTTTCTTTATCAACAAGATTATCTTTTTTTGATGTCATTATAAAGAGTAATGGTATTGTAGAATATAAAGCATATATAACACTAGAAATTAATATACTTTTAAAATCTACTGATATAATTGGTAAATAGTTATCTAGTTTTATATATGGAATTAGATTTATTAAATCAAATATAAACATGATAAGAGAAGTATATAGTGTGATAAGAGATACTCTAGTTACAGTTTCAATACCAAGTGAGGCAGTATAACTTGTTAATAATAATATAATAACATAAAAATATAAAGTAGGTGTTTCAGTTAGATATTGACTTGATAAAAAATTAGATAGTCTATATGCTAAAAAGATATATAAGAATATAGATATTATTAATATGATAAAATTTAATATTATTGATAACTTTTTATATACTTTTTTGAATTTATTAGTGTAAGATAAATTTGGAAATTTACCATAAAAAGATAATAATATTTTTGATATAATGAGTCCTAAGATAAATCCTATAGGCATTGAAATGATTGTTGATGTTTTTGATTTAGATAACATAAAAGAAGTAAGAATGCCCCAAAATGAAGCACCACTTAAAGATATTATAAGTGAAGATAATCCTAAACTATTTATTTTTTCATTTTTATCTCTCATTTTCTTATTTCTCCTGTTGATATAATGTTAAATTCTATATTATTTTTATTTTTGATATTGTTAAGTTTAAAATTGTTTTTATTATAATTTTTATCGTGTTTATAAATATAATTTTCTATACCAAGAACATCATTATTATCTTTCTTTATTTTATCTATTAAATTATTTATTTCATTGTTGATATGATTTATACTTAATTTTTCAAGTTTCTTTAAAGAATCTATATCATTTAAATCATATTTACATTCATAATCAGTTATTTTAGCATTTATATGTGAATTTATATTAAATAAATCTTTTTTCCATTTATATTTAGTTTTTATATCTTGTATTTGAAGTGTAAATGATTCATTATCACAATCTATTGTTATTGAACTTTTATCTATTGTATTAGCGAGTATATTATATGTAATAGATTCATCTTCTGTAAATGTTATTAATTTGTTATTTTTATAACTTATTTGATTAGATAAATATAGTATATCTTTATCATTATTATTTTTTATTTCTATTACAGGATATATTATATCTATACCTGGTTCTAATTTCTTATATACTAAATCTATAAATGTAAGAGGTGTGGTTGATGAAAATATTTGCTTATTAAATTCTAACATCTTTTCTATATGTAAAGAATTTTTATCACTTTCATCATTTATTTTAAATATTTTATCTTTTATTTTTGAATCTATATAGTAAACATAGAAGTTCATTGATGATTTTGAATTACGAAGAAAGTAGTCATAATAATCTATATCTTCTTTTAATATGTTATCTGTTATTATTAATACTTTTAAATGTGGTATGAATACTTTTTTATTAGTGAGTTTTGATAGTTCTTTTATTGCTTCATCTATTGATGTACTTGTAGTACTAAGTATCTGTAATTCACTTTCTTTATCGTTTGTAATTATTTCTGTTGTTATTTCATATTTATTATCTTTATAATCTATTATCATTCCACTTATTATTCCAAGATCATTTATTTCAGTATAGTCTTTACATCCAGTTAAAAGTAAAAGTATAAATAGTAGTATTATCTTTTTCATAGAGTCTCCTTATCTGTATTTTGTATCATTAGTCCTCGTTTTATTAATTTCTTTTTACTTTTTATATTTAATTTAGGACTTATTGTTATCATAAATGGTTTACCAAATGATTTAATACTACATAGGTTAGTTATAATAAATATGAATCCAAATAATACTCCGACTATACCTAAGAAAGATGCTAAAAACATAAGCGAATATCTATAAAATCTTATAAATGATTGAAAGTCATAATAAACAAAGAATATAGAACTAATTGCAGTAACAGCGACTATTATTACCATGATAGGGGATACAACACCAGCATTAACAGCGGCATCTCCAAGTAATAAAGCACCAAGTATTGAAAGAGAAGTACCTCTTGATGATGGAGTTAATGCATCTCCTTCATATAACAGTTCAAACGTAAACATCAAGATAAATGCTTCAATAAGTGCTGGAAAAGGAACACTAGCTCTTTGAAGAGAGAAATTTATAAGTAAACTTGTTGGTAATATTTGTTGGTCATATGTAATAATCGCAAGATATATTGAAGGCATAAAAATAGTTATAAAGAGTGCTATTATTCTAATAATTTTAACAAATTTAATATATATATTTTTTTGATAATTATCTTCATCATTATAAAAATAATCTATAAAGAATGTGGGTATTATTAAAGCATTACATGAATTTTCAGATATAATACATATTTTTCCTTCTGTTAAACTTTTACTTATAGTGTCTGGCTTTTCAGTTGACTTTATTGACGGAAATGTAGATTTATTTTCATTAGATATAAGACTTTTTATATAATATGTATCTAATATTTTATCTGATTTAATACTTTCTATTTTAGTTATTGTTTCATCTAATAATTCTTTATCTACAATATCATTTAAGTAAAGAATACTTACTTTAGTTTTTGTTTTAGTACCAAGAGTAAGTTCTTTTATATGAAGTGAATCTGTTTTTAATCTTTTTCTTACAAGTCCTATATTTGTATTATAGTTTTCATTAAATGAATCTTTAGGACCTTTTATAGTAGGTTCACTTGATGGTTCGTTAACACCTCTATCAAGACTAGCCTTTGTTTCAAATGCAATGGCTTCATTTTTATATATTAATACTGTAAATCCATTATATAAATATTCTGTTATATCAGTCTCTTTTATTTCTATAAAACTTATAGATGGTATATGATATTGTATATCATTTTTAAGATTAGAGATTAGTTCATTTTTGATAAGACTTCTTTTAGATAAATAATCTAATATAAAATGATTAGTAAGTTCTGAAGAAGATACTGTTTGTATATTTATTATATATAATTTTGATATACCAAAAGAAACTTCCTTTATTTGAAGATCAGGGGCATATTCTTTCATTTTATAGAATCTATCAATATTTATCATATTTATATTATGAGTTTATATTTTGAATTTTATACTTTTAGTCAAAATAGTTTGACATAAATTAAATTTTATAGTAGTATACTGAGACATAAGAAGAAAATAATCGTTAATTTTCTTTAAAAATTAAATTATAGGAGGGTTTTGGAAATGGGTAAGAAATTACTTAGTGTTCTTATGTCTTTTGGTCTTATTCTAAATGTTAATGCAGTAGTTAAAGATGCTCCAAGAGAAGAATATGTTGGTTCAACTGTTAATACTGTTACTGATGCTTATACTAATTTAACACTTGAAGAAGCAAATCAAAAGAAATTAGAACTTGAAAAGGATGATCATGATAGTAAAGTTACTGTTAAGATTAAGCCTTATGTTACTGATAGTGGTAGAGATGAAGTTATTTCTATTACTAAACATTTCTCTAGTAAAGAGGAAATGGATAAATTTGTTGCTGATTTAGAAAAACAAGGCTACAAATTAGATGTTGATGTTAAGCAAAGAGCTACAGTTGTAAGACATTCAATCAATGAAAAGTTTGATACTTTAAGCGAAGCAGAAAAAGCAAAGAAGGATTTTGAAAATACTTATAGTGATGCTGTTGTTACTATTAGTAAAGTTAGAAATGCTAATAAAGATAGTTTATCTTTTGAAGAAGGTACAACTAAATATGAAACATTAGAAGAAGCAGAAGAAGTTGCTCGTAATTTAACTGTTGATAATGATGAAAAAAGAGTTGAAGCAACAGTGCGTACAGTTAAAGGTACAACTGAAGTTTCAAAAGATACTATTAATAAAACATTTGATACTGAAAAAGAAGCAGATGATTATATTAATAGTTTAATTAAACAAGGTTATGATACTTCAAAAATAACTAAGAAAATGTTATCTAAAGAAGAATTTACTTGGGATGATGGAGTAGAAGTTAATCCAGGTGAATCAGGTGGTAAAGAATTTATATATCCTCATTTTGATATTAGTTTAACAAGTAAATTTTATTATGTTGATGAAAATGGTAAAACAACTACAACTCATGGAAGCATAAATATTTCTACTGTAAAAATTAATGGTTCAAGAGTAAAAATGGGTAATAAAACTTGGGATGGTAATCGTGGGGATTTTGAATATGCTTCTGTTGATAGAAATTTAACTGTTACTAATAAATCATTAGTAGAAATTACTGGTTATGTAACATATAATGGAAAACAATTACCATTTACTGTTAAAGGATATTTAAGTGAAAAACAAAATGTTTGTAAAGGCAAAGGTTATCAAAAAGGATTTGATTTAGAATTTGAATCTGTAACTATTGTTAAAGATAAAGTTCTTGTTGATACAAAGTTAATAACTAAATATCAAGTTACTGGTGAAATAACTAAGACTATTGAACAAAATGAATACTATGTTGATGTTAACACAGTAATTAAAGGCTATGACTATGAAGTAAAAGGTGAAGGTAATCGTTTCAACTATGTAGATGAATATGATGTTGAAGGAACTGCATCTAAAGATATAATGGAAACTAGAGCTAATTTAGATGTTACTACTGAAACTAAGTTATATGAAAGATATGGAAAAGTAATTACTAGATATGTTGATACTAAAGGTAATGAAATCAAAGAAAGTGTTAGTACTATAGATAAAGTTGGCGCTGAATACGAAACTAGTTATCCAGAAAGTATTGGTAAATATGATTTTGTTTATGTAGATAAAGAAAGTGATGAAGTATCTGGTGTATATGAATATTCAGTTAAAACAGTTACATATGTATATGAATATGTAGGTGGAATAGGAGGAGATGATCCTGAGTTCCCAAGAACTGGTGTTACATCTACTTACTATTTAGAACTAATATTTATTGTTAGTTTACTAGCATTAATAACAGTTGTTAAAATTAAAAATAATTAGTTAAATAATTAGACAAAATAAAACATGGAAAATTTTTATTCCATGTTTTTTAAGTATTACAATATTAATAGCAATGAAAATATTATTAATATTATATAAGATGCATGCGCAAATGCATAAGTCCATACTTTTTTAGTTTTATTATCAACCTTGTATTCATATATTTCTACATATGGTACAGGGTTTCTTCTATACCAACCTTTAACAGTAACAATCTTATTAAAATATTGTTCACTATTAAATAATGCGAATAATTTATTAACAAAATGAATAGGTTGATTATAATCTAAAAATATAATACCAGTTTCATCTTTAATAACAAAGTCTTCATTAAATATACATCCTGGATTACCACGACCAATTATTTCACCTTTTAATATACAAGGCACTGATGTTATATTTGATACTTTAACTTCACCAAGTAAATTTTCAACATTTGTTTCAACATATTTATTTTTATGTCTTCTTTTAAATTTAATGTATGAGAGTACTGTTCCAAGTAATAAACTAAGTCCTACAAATCTAAGACTTGCATTTGGATCAAAATAGATAACAACTGCTACAATCAAGAATATACTAGGTAAGAAATTAATTAATAATTCTAATATAAAATCATCAGTATAACTTTCTGTTTTTTGTAAATCAAATACTATATATGGTTCTTGATTAAATTCTTTTGATCTTTTAGAGATGTAAAGCAATCTTTTAGAAATAAGTGGGTGAGTAGAATTAAATTCAGCCCATTTTGCCCATGGATTCCACATTTCCCATTTCATAGCATTTTTAATTTTGGATTTATTAACTGTACCATTTTCTATACAACTAATAGACATTGCTTTTGATTCTTTAACATCACTTATACCAAGTGCATTATTTTTTGATGCATTATGTTTACCAGTACTTTTGCTAGTAGCAAGACCAAAGCCTATTTTAACAAGTGATTCTGCTAAAGAATTAGGATTTTTTGTTTCATCAATAGAGAAGTTATCAGCATAATATTCTCTTGTTCTTGATAACCATAATATTATATATTGAGATATTATATAAAGAACGTATGCGATTATAGAGATTATTGTTCCAGCATTAGCATTATCACTATCATCATTACTACTACCAGCAAATGCTTCATATATACCATAAAGTACTAAAGGTACTACTTGTACTGCTGTCATGAATAACATATCATAATGAACTACATGGCCAAGTTCATGAGCAACTACTGATTTTATTTCTTCTTCAGTAAGTAAATTAAATATTCCATCTGTTAAAACTATTCTAGCATCATTCTTAGTTCTACCATATGTAAATGCATTAGGTGCTCCATCATGTATTCTTCCAACTCGTGGAAATTTCATGTTATATTTACTACATATATTTGTAATAAATGTTTTTAAATATTCTGGAACTTCTTCATTAAAACTAGCCTTATAAAACCATTTCATAGTTAAATCAGTGAAGAATGGAGCAAGTAAGAATTGTAATATAAGAACAATTAAACTAATGATGATACCAACAATTACTTTACCACCAATTAAGTAAGTGGCTAATATTATAACTCCACCTAAAAGACCATATAAACAAGTTATTGTTAACATAGAAATTCCAAATAAACTTTTTTTCATCTTATCATATCCTTCCTTACCATAATAATACCATATATTTTTTAGTATTTGAATATGTTAATTTCACTTTAATAATTTATATAAAACTCTATAGAAATTAGTTAATTATGATATAATATTCATAATAATTTATTAGTAAAAGAGTGATGTCATAAAGTAGCTTACATTAATGAATAAGAATAAAACTGGTCTTTATTTATTAATTTATTTTTT